>SAMEA3663023__coassemble_746_pt1 | contig 38496 bp, 30 predicted proteins | sample SAMEA3663023__metabat2_low_PE_030 | metagenome-assembled genome bin SAMEA3663023 (sample SAMEA3663023) | pig gut metagenome | biome: pig gut; feature: pig-associated habitat; material: faeces | place: France | collected 2012 | reverse complement strand
TATTCTACGGCGTTCGCGCCGCGGTGTAACTTTTATAAAATTAACGAACTATTACCGGATTATATTTATACAAAAAAGTGATAGGAACACCCATTACCCCGTCATAATCACATGGTATTTCATCTGTCTTGCTAACTTCGATTGCCCTATAATTATCATATTCAGGATATTCTTCCGGAGTATACTTCTTGTAAAGAATCAAGTCCTCATGGCGCTTGGAGATATCAAGATTCGTAAACCATGTCACCCCGGAGACGCGAATCATACCAGCCTTATGATCCCCAGCTGTAGCAACATCTTCATATTTGGAAATGAAATGCCCCGCACCGCCTTTGAATCCAAAGCCCAACCAAATTTTGTTTTCCTTAATGAGCGGAAATATTTCTTTATATGTTATGGCATTTTGGTGACCAATGATTATGAACTTCTTGTCATACTTAATGAGCTGAGCTACATACTCCCGGAACAAACTGAATGGAGGATTGGTGACCACAATATCCGCCTGCTTGAGCAATTCTATACACTCCTGACTACGAAAATCGCCATCTTCTTCAAGATTATGAATCCCTATTTCCTCCGGACTTGGAATCCTGTCACCATCTTTGTCCCCATTATACTCAAGATAAATCGCCGATTCACAGTCATTCATGCTTAAAATGTTCATATCCTGACTCTTATAGCATGTCGTGATCAGTTTCTTTAGTCCAAGATATTCGAAATTGTACGAAAAATAATGAAAGAAATTGCTTACACGTGGATCGTCGCAGTTGCACAAGACAGTCTTGCCTTTAAAATGCGACTTGTAATGACGTAATTCATTTTCAATGTCCGACAGCTGTGTGTAGAACTCGTCCTTTTTCGCCTTGTTGGCAGCATGGAGATTCTCGTTATTTGCCATATTGACTGATAGTTACAGCATCACTATCAGTCGCTCCAGCGCAACAAGAAGGGCGTGAGCTTCTTATTGCGTTTACCAAGGTAGCCCAGGAAGGAAACCTTAAACCTACATAAGATACTCACACCCGAAATCGGATGCGAGCATTGCCATTATCGTAGGTTTAAGGAATCTCCTTCCACATATGAGATTCCCTTACTAATTATTTCTTCGTTTATTTCCTAAAAAAGTTTCCTGGGCTTTTCGGTAAACGCGAAATAATAGCAAATGCTTCGTTATAAAAATTATGTCTTGCTACGCGGAATCTTCCGCATACACAAATATAAGTCTTTTTTATGAATGTCCCACATAACACTTTCTGTAAAATGAACAAGTTGGCAGGCCTAAATTTAGTTAAATAACCATATATCAATAAGTTGCAAAAATATTTGCCTGCCAAGTCTCATGAAAAAACATGGGACTTGGCAGGGGGCGATTGCGCATAAAGTAGAGCTATACTATTGTGGCACAGCAGGTTATACAATTACCTGCAAGCATCCATGCCTGCCAAGTGGTTCAGAAAAAACGGAGAGGCGGAAGCGGAGGATGCACTTATACTGAGAGATGGAAGCGGGCGTGCACTCACGCGTGGAGGCGGAAGAGGCGGCGGTAGATAGCCAGGAGGTAGCGGCGGAGAGGGATGCGGTGCCAGATGCAGGCCTTCAGGAGGTTCAAGCGGGTGTAGGGATTTATGGGAATGCGGCCCTTCTTGAGGATGGTCACTACGCGGCCGAAAATGTCGGAAGTGGGACAATGTTCACGGCAGATGGCGCCATCGCCCTGCATAACAGCTTGGTTACCATCCAATTGGATAATGCGGTGAAGAATATATCGGCCGTCTGCACGGAAAAGGACAATATCCCCTACAGCCAGAGGGCGGGCATCGGCCAGGGGCTCAAGTTCCACGGAATCCCGGTCTCCACGTATGAAGGGGAGCATGCTCACGCCCTTGACGGGGATGGTTACATTCTTGCCTTCGCGGAGGATCCGGAGGACTTCCGCAAAAAATATGTCGTTGCTGATAACTACTTTCTCCATAACTGTCTGCCGGTCTATCTCCCGGACTATAATACAAAGTTACGAAAAAATCAGTACCTTTGTTTTTCTGCGAGGCAGGAGACACCTGCACGGCGGACAAATGACCATTCTGAAACTAAGAACATGAAAATCAAGGACGACTTCGTATTGCGCGAAATCTGCGGAGAAAAAATCATCTCCGGAGAAGGACTGAACCAGGTAAATTTCAGTAAATTCATAAGGCTCAATGACTCTGCGGCATTTCTGCTGAAGAAGGTTGAACATGAAGAATTTTCGGCAGAGACATTGGCAAAGTTGCTCTGTGAGGAATATGAAATTTCAGAGGAAATCGCTGCCAAAGACGCCGAGGCTCTCTGCAAAAGTCTGGTAGAAGCAGGAATAGTCGAAGAATAATGAACGAGATAAAGCATTTCTGTACAGGAGGATTGCACTTCAGTGTCGAACTGGATGCACCCTGGCATTTCATGGAATATACAGCACCGGTAGCGGAGCGCATACAGAAAGCGGCTGCCGGGGAAGTGCCGGACCTGCTGCCCATCAGAGCGGGAGATGAAATTCCGGCACGGACACTCGTGAAAAGCCGAAGCGAATTGCCGGAAAATTTCAATGCACACACATTGGATTTCTCTCAATATGAGCCATTTGCGACAGTGCCGTCCGATGAAGAAATGCTGAGATTCAAGGTAGCTGGAGACACGCCTGAATGGGCTGCGGACATCAGCGACGCGGAACTCATAATGGACGTGTCGAACATTGATCCCGGATATAAAATCTATAGACGCGGGGGCGACACCATATTCGAGTTTTTGAAAACTGATGGCGTGCGGAGCGGATTTCTGAAAGTTCCGGAGAACTGCCGCGTCTGCGAATTCACGGCAGAGGCAGGAACCAGGCCATACGCTGCAATGTCATTGATAGACTTCGCATTACGCATCGCATGCACCTATATCTCATCACATTACGGCGCATTGATGATACACTCCTCGGTCGTCAGCATTGACGGTAAAGCGAACCTTTTCCTGGGCGCGAGCGGAACAGGAAAAAGCACGCACAGCCGACTTTGGCTGGACAATATTCCTGGGGCGGAGCTGGTCAATGACGACAACCCGATTCTCCGCGTCGAAAACGGGCAGGTGTTCGTCTACGGCACGCCTTGGAGCGGCAAGACGCCTTGCTACCGCAATGTGAAAGTACCTGTCGGGGCTATCGTAAAACTCAGCCAGGCACCGCAGAACAGCATCAAACGGCTGAAAGGGCTGGACGCTTACGCAAACATCGTCGGTTCCGTGTCAAGCATCCGCTGGTCACGCAAGATCATGGATGAAATCACATCCCTGATGTCGCAGATAGCCATGACCACGCCTTGTTTCGCGATGGATTGCCTTCCCGACAGCGAAGCAGCCTTCATCTGCCGGGATGGTATCATAAACGGCACGAACCACTCATAGAACTACTCACTCACTTCAGCGCTACGCGACTTTCCGAAGAAACGGTCGATAACCAGAGCGATGGCAGCATCTCCGCTGACATTGCAGGCAGGACCATAGCCGTCAAGAGCCAGGTAGATGGTCATCATGAGAGCGCATTGGTCAGGCGTAAAACCCAGCACCGACTCCAGCAGCCCGATGGAAGCCATGAGAACACCGCCCATCACGCCCGGAGCGGCAACGGCTGCCACGGCCTGGAGAAGAGCGAAGTTCAGGAAAAGTCCGAAAGAAAGCGGGATACCGCACATGTAAGCTATTGCTACTGAGGTAACTGTAAGCTTTATCGTAGAACCGCACATATGCACTGTAGAGCAAAGCGGCACCACGAAATCCGCAATATCCTTGCGAATCCCGTTCTTTATGGCACACTCCAGCGTAACCGGAATCACCGCCGAGCTGGAACAAATGGAAAAGCCCGTAAGATAAGCCGGAAGGATGTTCCACAAACACTTGAACGGATTTTTTCCGGAAAGGGCACCGGCAATCAGATATTGAAGCACCAGATAGCAGATGGACAGCGCCACGCCTGTACCGATGATTTTCACACCCGAGCCGAGCACCACGGAAAGTTTTCCGGCAGCGCTCATTTCGCACATCATCGTGAAAATATAGAACGGCAGAAGCGGGATGATCACCTTCTCAATGGTGAGTTTCACGATCTCCCCGAACTCATCGAAGCCCTTTTTCAATCCGGTCGCGCCGGTCACGATAATGCCGACACCCACCATGAAAGACAGCAGCAATGCTGTCAGGATGTCGCACACCGGAGGGATCTTCAGTTCAATGAAAGGAGCGAAAGTCTTCCCTTCGGCAGCGGACGTCGCAATCTCCCCGACTTCCAGATAATGAGGGAACAATGTCGTGGCGAAGCCGTATGAAAACAATCCGGCACCGACCGTAGAGATGTATGAAATAATCATCACGGCGATCAGCATTTTCCCGGCGCCGCGTCCCAGATTCGCCACTGACGGCGTCACCAGGCCCAGCACCAGAAGCGGCACGATAAATTTCAGGATTTGTGCGAAAAAGACATTGAAAGTCTTCAGGATGCGCACCAGCACATCAGGCGCGATAATGCCCAGAAGTGAGCCCAAAAGTATGGCAATCACCACCTTGGGGAAAAGTCCCAATTTAATTTTCTTCATCACTATTTCATTTTGCAGATTACGGAACTGACACCCTTGATGGTAATCACAAGTTCCTGTCCGGAAGATTTCATGGAAATATTCTCCGGATCACCCCAAACCACAGATTCCATACCGTCATATCCGGTAATGGTGCATTTGGCTTTTCCCGCGCGGGGATTTATTACCACAAGATATTTCTCCCCATTGGCAGAACGCTCATACACAGCAGGATACGGCTGATTGGGGTTACTTGCATATTTCCAGTCACCTGTATTGCCAAGGGCAGGTATCGACGCTCTGAGAGCCAGAAGACCCTTAGTCCAGGAATACATTGAACTGGCATCATTGATTTCATTATCGACGGTCGGACGGGTCGGGCTCGGGTCGATCGGGAGGTAGAGTTTTTCCGGCGCACAGGTGGAAAATCCTGCGGTCGGACCTGCGCCCCATTGCATCGGGGTACGCTCCGCGGACCTGTCGCGGCTACCCTCGACAGCCGGTACGCCATCCATCGACCTCATGCCGATTTCCTCGCCATAATACACAATCGGCACCCACGGCATTGTCAGGAAAAACGTCATCATGGTTTTAAGCTCCGCCGGGTCAGAACGTTGGTTACGGTTCATACGCCACGTGTCATGACTTGATGTAGGCATGCACGGGAAGCCCTGGCCGAGAGTCTTGCGATACATCTCCGTGAAAGGAATCACGAAAGAGGAAATCTTGCCCTTCCCTGCCTTGTCAAACCAGCAGTCACTAGGCGGATAAATCCCGGTTGAAGGATCGGCATTGCGGCGAGTGTTATAAACCAGGTCACGGTACATCGTCTTGCCGCAGCCATTGTGACGGATGATGTCAATATCGAAGCCGCACGAAATGGATTCGACCGGGCTGGACCATTCGGAAAGGAATATTCTGTCAGGATAATTCGCCGAAGTCCAGGCAAATATCTCATCCCAAAGCTTCCTTACCCCATGAAATTCCTCATCATCACCCTTCACCAGCGACCATGCCAGGTCACAGCGGAAACCGTCAACCCCCTTGTCGAACCAGAAGGCAATGATATTCTTAAGTTCTTGGCGTACAGCCTTCGGGCCCGGCGCATCGTAGGACTGCTCCCAAGGACGCGACGGATCAGGAGAAAGATAGCCGTAGTTCAATGCAGGCTGAACATCGTAGTAGTTCTTCATGTAACGGACACCGCGGGGATAATTGCAGTCCACCCATTTCTTCTTTTCAGAGTCACGCGGTTTGCCGTCCTTGCTGTCCATCCATATATAATAGTCGCTGTAATGGCCGTTCCTGTCGCCATTTGCAGATTCCACGAACCACGGATGCTTGTCGGAAGTGTGGCCGGCAACCAGGTCCAGGCAGATGCGCAGTCCCTTCGCATGGGCATCCTTGACCAGATTTTCCAAATCAGTATTGGTCCCGAAACGCGGGTCGACCTTATAGTAGTCCGTGATGTCATAGCCGCCGTCCTCGAACATGCTGCAGAACACCGGACTAATCCATATTGTATTGAAACCCAACGTTTTCACATAGTCCAGCTTCGAACGGATGCCTTCCAGGTCGCCATAACCGTCGCCGTCGCTGTCCTTGAACGAAGACGGATAAATGTGATAGATGGCAGCATTGTCAAGCCACTTCGGATAGGTCTGCACCTTATCAGGGCAATCATCAAGTCCAAGGCCTTTCCAATCATTGCAGGTGCCGCCTTTCACGCCCCATCCGATGAGCTGCTCCACAAGTTTTTCATCGCCGACAGGGATGCCGTAGCACTCCACCGTCAAGCCCTTCGCATGACAATAATCCACGAATTCCTTGGTCAGGTCTGTCGATTTCGGCCTGATTACCAAGTTCTTGACCCTGAGACTGCAAGTGTCCACATCCTCTTTCGTATAACGTCCGCCAGCCTTCATGAACTGCAACGGTGCATCAGTAAGCTTCGAGGCGGTCAAGATGGAATTCCAGTTGAACGAAGTAAGCACATATTTCCCGTCGAAGCCGAAATCGTGAAGCATCTCGATTGTCTTGCGGATGCCTTCCTCATTCACCCTTTTCAGCTCGACATAAGGCGTCAATCCACCCTCGCGGCAAGCCTCCAGATATGTCGCAAACGTAGGGATTTTCAATGTCTTGGCATATTTCTCGTCCCAGCCGTAGCCACCGTCAATCCAGAATTTCTGCAATTCATTGAAAGTGTATTGCGACACCATGCCGGTGCCGTCAGTGGTGCGGTCCAGTTTTTTGTCGTGCATGCAGACGATAATCCCGTCCTTCGTCATCTGCACGTCGGTTTCCATGCCGCCGTAGACCGGAATTTCCGCAGCCTTGCTGAAGGACAATGATGTATTTTCAGGGTATCTGGCAGCAATTCCCCTGTGAGCCTGCAGTACGAATTCGCGGGAAACCGGCTTTACAGGTTTCAATTCCGCAGCCCATCCTCCGCCAGGAGCCATCTTCACCTCAACCTTGCGGGAAGCCGGAACAGAGCACATAACCTTCTTGTAATCAGTAGCTATACGATGGGCATTGACCCCATCCTGATATATTGTCATGGTATAGTCCCCTGCCGGAAGGAAGCTGAGGTCGAGCTCCAATGCGCGGCTGTCCCAATTGGTCATTGCCCCGACATACCAGCGGTCGCCCTTCCTGCGGGCCATGGCGACATATTCGGCGACTTTGCCGTCGAGCGCGACGGTTTCATCCCACACAGTCGGTATTGCCGAGATGAAATCGGTGCACTCCTGCTCCGCACGGTAATTGTTCGGAGAATCGCACATCATGTTCAGCGGCGACTCGAAAATCACGTACTCGGCGAGCTGATGGCAACGTGTTCCCTGGCTCATCGGTTCGGTGCGGATCGGGCGGTAATTCTTCTTGACGGCATTCCGCATGGCGCCCTGCGTGTAATCCATCGGGCCTGCCACCATCCTGATGAACGGAATGGTCACGTCATAGGTCACGTGGTCCACATCCGTGGCGCTCCATTTCATCTGTTCCAGACCGAAAACGCCCTCGAAATTCACCACGTTGGGATATGTGCGCTGAAGTCCCGTAGGCTTGTATGCTCCATGGAAGTTCATGAGCATGTGATACTTGGCACACATTGCGGCAGCATCACGATACCATTCCACCATTTTCTGATCATCACGGTTCATGAAGTCCACCTTGAAGCCCTTCACGCCCATTTCCGAGAAACGGCGGCAGACATTTTCCATGTCCTTGGTGAACGGATACCATCCCGCCCAGAGGATAATGCCGACTCCACGTTTTCTGCCATATTCGACAAGTTCCTTCAAATCAATCTCCGGCACTACCTGCGTAAGATCATTGGCATACTTTACGGCCCAGCCCTCATCGAGAATCACATACTCGATCCGGTTCTCGGCGGCGAAGTCAATGTAGTACTTGTAGGTGTCGTTGTTCACGCCCGCCTCGAAGTCTACGCCCTTGATATTCCACGCGTTCCACCATTCCCAAGCCACCTTTCCCGGGCGTACCCAGGACCAGTCCGCGTCAGCATCCGCCGGCGTCGCAAGTTTCCAGACAATGTCGGAGTCCGTCAATTCCTTGTCGGATGAGGCTACCGCAATGACTCTCCACGGGAACTCCGCACCGGGCTTGCACTCGGCAATGTAGTCCTTTCTGGAATTGACCATTTCCTGCACCATGTTGTGTCCTCCGATTTCCACATCGTCAGGCACACGGGCGAAATAGCCGCTCAGGGTCTCCCCTGTTCCCTTCTTGTAATTATACAGGAACATGCCGGGATAATCCATAAGGTCGGCCTCGGTAATCACAACGCTCTTGCCCTCGGGACATTGTACCAGAATCGGCGCAATGCTCCATCTGTCAATCCATTCCGAAAGTTTGGAACAAGTATAAGGACATTGGAAATCATTGATAAGGATATCCTGGAGCGAGCCTTTCCATTTCTTGTTCACATACGGGATGTACGCGGTGCGGTCCTCCGGGAAGCGGAAATCTGCCTGTTCGTCAGACACGATGAACGGCTTTTCGGAACCGGAAATGAAACGGTACGCGCAACCCTCGTCGTAGGCGCGGAATACCGCCTTGAAGCCCTTGAATTCGAGCGTAAGTTCATTGAACTTTTCCTCAACCTCGGATTTCTTGTAGACCGGTGACTTCACGGTCCGATCCACGCTGCGGGTGCGGGCGCGTTTCAATGTCTGACCGGGGGCCCCATAAATGGTACCGTCCTGCAAAGTCATTGACATTCTGGAGTTTTCAAGCAGCAGAACGCCATCTTGGAGGACATCGTACGAGAGGACTTCCCCGACATGGATCTTCATTTCGAGCCTGCCGTCCGGTGATGTTAGATTATATTGTTTCGGCGCCGCGCCAAGCGACAAGGTCATGAACGCGGCAAGCAGAAACGTAAGCAAGTTCTTCATATAAGTCTATGTCTATCAAAGTTTAAAGGTACAGGTCACAGGATAATGGTCGGAAATGAATGTCTTTCCATAATCATGGCCGTTCACGGTGATGAAGTCCATGGATTCCGCCCCGCGATAGAAAATATGGTCGATGTTTCCGATTTTCTTGTTGTAGGTCAGGTCGAATCCGTTGAAGCTGACACCGCCGTCATAGTATGCCGCTTCGTCCCGCGCAGACCACATGTATTCCGTAAGCGGTTCCAGGCTGTAGGCGCCGTTTCTGGTCGATCCGTCATAGAGCGAGCAGTTCAAATCGCCAACCACGAAGACGGACGCCTTCTGTTCCCCGACAAGCTTTTCTATCTGGGAGACAATCATTTGCGATGCCTTACGCCTAGGTTCAATGTTGAAGATCTTGTTTCCCTCGGCATCCGTGACTTCCGGGTCATGGGTAAAATGCGTGTCGAAGAAATATATTATCTGTCCATTGGCCTTGACCTTCAGTTTAGTCCATATGCAGCCGCGGACCTGCCACCCGGAAGCGCCGAAAGGATAATGGACAGGCTTCCCGGGGTCTTCTTCATTGTAATAGAAGACGCCGGCATCCAGTTTCTCGAAACGCGACTTCCTGAACATGATGAGGTTAGGCGGAAGATGGTCCTGTAGCACAGTCGGGTTCGAGCCGTCATATTCAGCCACGCGGAAGACCTCATACTCAGGCAGAAGCGCCATGTCAGCGGCAGTTTCGGCCTTGGCTTCCTGCATACCGACAATGTCCGGCTGAGTGTCGCTCAGCATTGCGATATAAGCATTGCGCCGGTTGCACCAGAGGGAGTCTCCGGTATCACCTTCACCATTCCTTACATTGGAAGACATGACTTTTATGACAGTCCTGCCGCCGTCTGGAAGTGTGGATATTTCGGTCTGCGGTTTTTCGGTTTCTGCTTTCGAGCACATCACTGCCAAAAAAGCCACAGCTATTATAAATGTCTTTTTCATAATCAGTTATATCTTATAGCGAAGTAGTCGATACCATTTCCGGATTGCGTTCCGTCAGTCACCGTTCCCTCTCCGAAATACAGGGTGTTGGAAACTCTGCTTGCCGGACGAAGACGCAGATAGACCGTGTCCTTGCCAAGCATTTCCAGAGGCAGGACGAAATCGTATTGCTTGAATGCAGGGAGTTGCCATTCGCGCTCCTGGCCGTTCAGCACGCCGTCCGGAACCACATAGTCCGCCACCTTTTTCCACACGGATTCATCATTCAGGTCGAAGGTATCGGACCACGAAACCGTCCAGTTATATGGAGCATTGCCCACATTGCTGGTTATGGCGCTGTACGATGTAAACTGCATCGAAAGGTGCTGTGCAGCAATGTCTTTCGTAGAGAATTCCACGATCCATGACTCAGCCGGGGCATCTTCGCCCTTCCACCAGATTTTCGACATCCAGCCGTCATATAGTTTCACGGACACTCCATTGTATGTGTTTTTCTTGGTAGAGCTGACCTTGCCCTTGCCGTCGCTGTTCGTACCGGAATAGTCGAAGACATATCCGTCCGCAAACGAGTAGCCGAGAGGCTGGTCGATGGAACTGTCGACACCGATATGGCCCTTGAACGGAGCGACTCCTGAATTGGTTCCTGTCCAGCCGATATAGTTGAATGTTGAAGGACAATTAGTTACAGCATCGCCTGATGTATGGAAGAATCGTGCGGAAGCCTGGCCGTCAGTGGCATTGAAATATGACATGCCGTTTTCCCCGGTCCGGAAGCCAGTAGCATAACGGAACTCCGCAAGAATATGGGAGAACGAATTTTCCTTGTCGAAGGCAATGTCGGAATAAGACTGGTGACGGATCTGGTAGCGGCCGATATTTCCGCAAAGTTCCTCATCATCATTGTCCCCATATACGTAGTTAGGGAAAAGTTCATGCACGATCACGCCTGACAATGTTCCCGACCCGTACGGGAGCCTCACGCCGTCCCTGCGGTACGGACAAGTGGTGTTCGTATAAGTGTATATGCTGCTGCCTTCTGCGTCGCGCACGAGCCTCGGATATTTCGAAATCATACCCTTGCCCGAGGACAATGTATATGCGTCATTGAGCGGTGTCAATGCCCCTTTACGTACCGCAAACTCACAGTCTTTCAGCGTAATATAAGTATAGATATCAGCATCCGTGAGCTCGGAGATAAATTTTTCGCGCTCCGGCAAATTGCTTGAAAATCCGGTTTCACGACCGACGATGTTGGAGGATGTCAGGCCGGTGATTTCATAACGTTCAGGGTCCGTTTCCTTGGTCAATGAGGTGCCCTTCAGAAGAAGCGTCACCTTGTCCGCAAATGTGAAGACATTGTCCTCTTCGGCCGCAGTCTGCACGAGGAAGCCATAATTGCCGTCGAGACTTTCGAGGTAGAATTTCTTCTTGTAGGAAGTATTGTCCGAGGCGGTCAATGAAAGTTTCTCGTTCTCGCCGACATTGCCGGAGGCCCGGTTGCTGACCACATAGCCCTCAACGATAAGGTAATCATTGATTTCCACTGTCTGGCCGTCCTTGCCCATGGCGCGCACGTCCGCGAATGACATCGTCTTGCCGATGCCGTCGTTTCCGGTCTTCTGGATAACGTACAATGTCTGGCCGTATTCCGTTCCGAAACCGTCTGTATAGTAGACCTTTACGGAGGCTGTGCGAAGGTTGTCCGATGACGGGTTAGCCTTGTAGTCCAGCTTTACCTTGTCGCCGTCGATGCTTACCGCGTCTATCCATCCTTCTTCTCCGGAATAGGATATCTGATACTTGATGTCCTGATAATCAGAGATATTGGAGGTATATGCCACCTCGCCGTTGCCCGCGGTGCTGCCGTTCAGGACAAGCGAGCCGGACGCAAGTTTGATGGAAGGCTCCCGTTTTCCGAGCTGCTTCACATATACGGTGTCGGTACGTGAACTTGTCTGCACGAGGAGTTTCACCATACGCGCATAATCATCGTTCTGGTCACATTCGATACGGAAACTGCAATCGCCGTCGAACGCTATCTGCCTGCAGACTTGATATGTGTCCAGGTCACGGATCCGCATCCAGTCGGCCTCGATGCCGTCGACGTATGATATGACACATTCCTGGTTGGAAAGCACTCGAATTTCCTTCTTCAGGTCAGAGACTACCTTGCCGTCGGAATATTCTATTTTCGCCGGGAATTGAATCTCAGACTGGGATATTCCGAATTCCTTGAATTCGAATTTCTCCACCTTTTCCTCAGTGCAGGCCGTCATGGCCCACGCTGAAGAAACGGCTAGCAAAATATATGACAATCGTCTCATATCCATTATTTTACATATTTGACTGCAACGGCGCCGAAACGGAAGTACTGACCCTTGTTCTTCTTGTCCGGAACGAAGGTGACATGCGCCGTGTACTCTCCTGTACCGAAATCAATGGTGGTATCATCTGCGGCGGTAAGCCTGAGCGAAACCCTTTCCTGGCCTGCGATTTCCGCCGGGAGGTCAATGCAGTATTCGTCAAGTGCAGACGGGAGGCACATCAGTGTGGAAGCTTTCTTAGGAAGCGGACGGATGAACACTTTTTCGATAAGTTTGTATTCCCCGCCATTGACAGAATACATCAGGTTCCAGTTCACAGGTGCCTGCCCGGTAATGTCCTCTGTCGTTTTCCCGAGAGCGGAAGAGAACACGAAATAGAGTTTCTTGCCGACGCATTCCTTGGTGGAGAATTCCCACGCCACATAATTGCCGGCCGCACCGTCCTTCCACCATGTTCCGTCATAACGCATTCCGCGCAATCTGTCTTCAGCCGAATCAGGCTTCCCTTTATAATTCAGATAAGAGTCTGTCTGATTGATTGTTACGGCGTCACTGCTCATAGTGCCGGTACCGGAAGATGAAGGGAAAGTATTGCCATCCTTATGGTTGCCCGGACCATCCGGGAAGAACCATTCCACAAGTGCGCTGCTGAATCCGGTATCACCTAATGCAATGTCAGACAGCTCCATAGGACGTATCTGATATTTTCCGAGAAGCTTGGCATCGTGGAATTCCGTAGTCGTGCTCACGATGACGCCGGAGATATCACCGGAACCCTTAGGAACGCCATTGGCAGTAAGCCACCACTTGGTGTCGCTGTTCACGAGCATATTGATCTTGGCTCCGGACCTGTCATTCAAAATCCTGTAATCGAGATTCTGATACTTGGTGTCAATCCAGGTCGTTCTGATGTTGTTGTAACTTCCATAGCTGAATGCGATTTCCACATCTTTGAGTGTTACCCAAGTGTAGATATCGTCATCTGTAAGTTCGCCGACAGTTTTCTTACGCGCAGCGACCGCTACATTTTCCTCGACCGCTACAGCATTGGCATTCAGCCCTTTGAGAGAGTAGCGCACTGGAGCATCCTCGCGGACAAGCGTAAGGCCATTGAGAGAAATCTTCACTTTGTCGCCTTTCTTGAGAGTATTGTCCGCAGCGGCAGCGAACTTCAGACGGAAGCCGTATTTGCCGTCCGCCGACTGCACGTAATTGGTCTTCGCGGATTCATCAGCATCGTAGGCATCTGGAGCGGTCATCGGATTGGTCTCCATGTTTTCCATTCCGGCATCTGCCACAGCCACAGCCTCGAACCAGTCGCCGTCAAATGTATATTCACCGGCAGAGGCAAGCAAGTCGCGGAGTTCCTCGAAGGTGTACTGCTTGGACGGCTGCATCTGCGTGATGCTCAATGTCGCAACAACATTTTTCTCGGCAAGTTCCGCTTTGATGACTGCCTTGCGCTCTGCCTTTACGGTATTCTCCGCCACCTTGAAGGTGAGGTTCTCTTCCGTAGCGACAAGGTCCGTAATCCAGTCAGACTGAGCGCCTTCGTATTCCACAGAGAGCTTGAGAGCCGGCATGAACGTACCCAGGACGCAGTCCCAAGGAACATATTTCACAGCCTCGTAAGCCTCCACCGTCATCGACGTCTCGTCCAGGACAAGATGTCCGGCCTGAGCCGTCTGCGAAATAGTGGCTACCGCCCGATAAACGTTCTTGTCAATGTCGGTGTATTCCAATGACAATGCCGCTGTCCTATCCTGTCCGGTAGTGTTTTCGGCAACATTGAAATTCAATTTTCCGTCCTCTATCTTGAGGTCCGTAATCCAGTCTTCGGATGCGACAGCCTTGATTTCATCTTCAGGGACATTGGCATTGAATTCGAGCTCATCGGAAACCGCCCATGCGATGTAGGTCTTTTCGGTAACGGCGAAACTGAGTTTCGGATTTCCGAGCGCGCCTTCCTGGTTTATGGTAAACGGTATCACCTTGTCGACGCCCGATGCGGAAATAAGGAGCTTCGCGCGACGCATAAGTCCCGCATTTTCAGTGAATTTGACAATGAATTCGCCATTGCCCTCGCCTTCGGTCCTGTCCAATGTCAACCAGTCGGCAGCTTCTTCGAAAGCGACTTTCCAGCGGCTCTTGGAATAGACCAGGACGTGTTCCGATCCGGCTTTCGCCGTGATGTTCATCGTAGTATCATTGACAGCCAATGACATAAGGGTAGGAGATTCCTTTTCCTCCTGACATCCGGCCATCAGCATGGCGGCAGCTGCAACGGCCACGCCCAACATTTTCTTGAATATAGATATAGTTTTCATGATCATTTGTTTTCAATTATAGTCCATAATTTTCGTACTCCTTGTTGTCCAGGGCGTAGCCGGAATAAGCGACCTGCGTGGCAGGTATCGGATAGTATCTGTGACAAGGAAGGATATTGGTCTTGAGGGCCACGGATCTGGTTTCGGATTCGGTGCGCTCATACCATGTCCCCCATCTCACGAGGTCGAACTTGCGCTGGAATTCGCCGAAGAGTTCCCTGCCCCTTTCTGCCTGGATTTCCTCCATAATCTTCTTCCAGGAACGCTTGGTAAAAAGTCTCACGCCTGCACGTTCCTTGGTCATATTCAGATACTTGAGTGCTTCGTCCATATCATCCTGGAGCATGCAATGCGCTTCCGCAATCATCAGGATTGCATCGGCATAACGGAAGACTTTGTAGTTGTTGTAGTCATTGTTCGCCTGCATGTTCGGACACCAGAACTTCGGACCGAAGAACGCCGTGGTCGTGGTGTTCTTCATGGAATTGAATGTCTGGCCGTTCCATTCCCTCACGATGGACATCGGACGTCTCTTGTCATTGTTCTCTTCCGCCAGAAGGTTGTTCACGAGGTAGTTGTTCGCCTGGGCCGGAGCATATACGGTGGTATTGTCACCGAGTTCTTCGATTACCACGCCGTCATATTTGTTGCCGCTTCTCTTATATGGCATGCAGAGGCAGGCGACATTGGACGTATATTCCAGTCCCCCAGCGGAATACGCATGCTGCACTTCGAGAATCGACTCCGGGGTGTTCTTCATTCTGAACGGAATGTCGGTAAGCGGATATTGCTGGAGATCGCCATAGATTTCTTCCAGTTTCTTGCAGGCGTCCAGTGAAACCTGCCATTCTCCGTTCCATTGCGCCAGCTTGGAAATCAGCATGTAGCCGACTGCCGCGCCTGCCCTGTTGTCGGTGATTTCGGAGGAACGGACCTGCGACATTGACGGCAGACATTCCTGCAAATCCTTGATGAGCCAGTCCCTGGTTTCGACAGCTGACATTCTCGGCAGCTTCGCCACTTTCTCAAGCATTGCCTCGTCTGAGACGTCGTCGGTGTAGAACGGGATGTCGCCGAAAAATGAGGTCATGAGCCAATAGTAGAACGCGCGCATTATCTTGCCTTCAGCTACCAGCGGTGCCTTTTCAGTGTCGCTGAGGCTGGAATTTTCGATTCCGGTTATGGCACCGTTGCAATAGCGCACGCCCAGATAGCCCTGCTTCCAGACATCGGCACCGAAACGCGGATTGGCCGGCGAAATGTCCAGCTGCGCGTCCTGTGTGGCGGAACGTGAATATGCCAGGTCCGTGACGCATTCAGTGGCAAGCATCATCTTGTAGGAATACATGCTCTTCATCGGAATATAACATGTATTCAATGCCGCCCTGCACTGCTGTGCATTCTTGTAGAAATTGGCGGAAGTGGCGAATGAGGACGAATCTTCCTCCAGACTGCATGCGGAGAGCGTGCAGAGGGCCACTGACATGATAAATATATGTTTAAGTTTCATTTCCGTGAGTATTAATATCTTAATTGTATGCTGAAGACGACGGTGCGGGCCTTCGGATATGCGCCCATGTCAAGTCTTCTCAATGTGGAAGAGTCTCCTGAGGATGACACGTCCGGGTCGAATCCGTTGTATTTCTTCCAGAGAAGGAGGTTCTCGCCGCTGAGGTTCAATGTGAGGTCACGCAGCCAGTTGATTTTCTTCGAGAGGTCGAAGGTGTAACCGAGCGATACGTTTTTCAGCCTGACATAAGAGGCGTCGTAGACCATCCTGTCGCTAGGAACGTCCTTGGTCATTGAACCGCCAGCCCTTGGATAGTCGGATTCCGGGTTGCGGATCGGATGCCAGGAGTTCACCATATAGCGGTACTGGTTCGTGGTATTTCCGCCGGCCATGTAGAGTTCCGAGTAGTTGTAGATCTTTCCGCCGAATGAATAGGCGACATAAACACCGAGCTTGAAGTTCCCGATGGTGAATGAGTTCTGGAGTCCTCCGTAGATGTATGGATCGGCATTCCCGAGATAGACAAGGTCTTTCTGGTCGAGTGTGCCGTCATTGTTCATATCATAGTAACGAGGAGTTCCGAGGTTCGTGGCGTATTTGTCGGAGGTGATGACAGATGCCGAGGTGTAGGCGTGGGTAACCTCGTTGCGCTCGAATTCCTGGACATTGTGCCAGACGCCGGCATAGCGGAAGCCCCAGAGCGCATTCAGAGGATAGCCCTTCACGAAACCATGCATCATGAACGGATTGTTTCCGCCTGAATCAGCCACGGAAACATACTCCGACGTACCGATATTGTCCACATTCTGCTTGTTGTGGGACAATGTGAAATTGGTGGTCCAGGTGAAGTTCCTTTTCACGATGTTGCGGCTTTCAAGTGAGAATTCGAGTCCGTAATTGGATGTGTTTCCCAGGTTCACGAAATGGGAGTCGTAACCGGTCTGGGATGCCACCTGCACTTCCATGAGGAGGTCACGGGTCTTCGCCATATACGCCTCGGCGGTGATGTTCAGCCTGCTGTTCAGGAAGGACATGTCGAGCGCGACATTGTACAGGTCAGTCTTTTCCCATGTCAGGTCAGGGCTAGGCAACTGGCCTCTATAATATGCAGCCTCCTGGCTTCCGCCGAAGATATATCCCTTGGAATTGGTCGAAAGACGTTCGAGACTCCTGTAGGCAGCCACAGCATCATTGCCGGTACGGCCTGCACTTGCACGGAGCGAAAGTTCGTCCAGCCAATCCACTGATTTCAGGAAGTTTTCCTTCTTGATGTTCCATTTCAATGCTGCTGAAGGGAAGAATCCCCATTTGTTGTTGGCAGCGAAGTTGGAAGCACCGTCGGCACGTCCTGTGACCGTAATGTAGTATTTCGACTTGTAATTGTAGTTCGCACGCGCGAGGAAGGACATCTTGGTGGTCGAGACGTATGAAGAACTCGGCACGAGAGTGTTCTTGTCCGTGACGCCTGCCATATTGTTCCATTTCACATCGTCCACCATGTAGCCTGAGCCGCTGAGTCCCAATATGTTGGACCTGTAGGAGTAAGCCGTGAAACCGCCCAGCACATCGAATTTGTGCTTCTTCTTGCTGATGTTCCAGGTCAATGTGTTTTCACTGGAGAGCGTCACATCGTCCCTTTCAGTTCTCGCAGCGTCGCCGCCTTCTCCCGGATTCTTGGCCGGAAGAGTGCTCGGGTTATAAGTGAACGCATGCGACTGATAGCTGTAATAGGAATTCGTTGAACGCAGCTTCAGGTTTTTCACAGGCTCGATTTCCACGTAAACGGAATGGTTCGTGGCAATCTTGTTTTCATAGTTCGTCTTGAGTGCTACCAGCGCTGTCGGAGGGTCATATGTGGTGGTCACATTGTCCTCATCGTCAGTGATGTAGTAGTCATTCTTTTTAAGCAGCGGGCTGAGGTATATGGTGGAGCGGGTGCTGGTACCGCCGATAGCTGCAAGGTTCTTGTCCTGATGGCGGTATGTGTACGAGCCCTTGTATCCGGCGCGCAGCCATTTGAAGAGCTGCTTGTCCAGATTCAGACGGCCTGAATAACGTGTCTGGCCGCTGTTCTTGATGATGCCCTCGGTGTCATTGTAACCGAATGACATATAGTATGAACTCTTCTTGTTTCCGCCTGAAACGGAAAGGTTATAGTTCTGATACACAGCGGTTCTGGTAACAGAGCCGAGCCAATCCGTGCCGTCGCCGTATGAAAGCGGATCCTTGTAAGGGTATTTCGAAAGCGGTGCTCCCTCGACCGCATCGGTGTTGCCGGTGGTGAAATATGCAATGTCATTTCGGTACTGCGCATATTCATAGCCTTTCATCACGTCGAGTTTCTTAGGCAGCTGGCTGACACCGGCTTCCGCCTTGAAGACAATCCTCGGCTTGTCGCTGTCGCCGCGTTTGGTCGTGACAATGATGACGCCGTTGGAACCGCGCGAACCGTAAATCGCTGTGGATGAGGCATCTTTCAGGACCGAAATCGACTCAATGTCAGCCGAGTTCAGGTCGCCAAGGTCAGATACCGCATCCATGACGCCGTCTACGACAATGAGCGGTTCATTCGATGCAATGATGGAGCGGGTTCCACGGATACGGATGGATGTGGAGGCTCCCGGTTCACCGGAAGTGGTCATGATGTCCGCTCCGGCAATACGGCCCTGCAGCGCCTGGTCCACGGAAAGGACAGGTGCATCCTTGATGTCGCCCATCTTCACATTGGTTACCGATCCTGTAAGGTCCTGTTTACGGACCGAGCCATAGGCAATGGTAACTGATTCATTCAGAGTCAGATTCTTGTCAGGCATCAATGCGACGGAGATGTTCCTCCGGTCTTTCGGCACAGTTACTTTTTTGGTTTCATAACCAAGAAACTGGATTTCAAGCACACTGCCGGCTTGAGCGTTTATGGAGAACTTGCCGTCAGCATCCGTGCTGGTCCCATCAGTCGTTCCGGTTACGAGAACAAATGCTCCCGGAAGCGGTTCGCCGTTGTTGTCCACGACGGTTCCCGTGATGGTTACTCTGCCGCCTTGTCCCTGGGCTCCCGCATAGGCTGCCCCGAGCAAAGTGCAGATGATCGTTAACAGAAATATACGAATCCTCATACGTGTGTTATTAAATAATTCGGTAACACAAAATTGAGGATTCTCGGGCTAACTGAAAATAGGTGGTTTGTCGAATATAGACGGATATGGACTGAATATAGATGCTTTAAAATTGCAATCCATTATTCATCAATATATTACACTTGTAACATATTGGCTTTTGTATCGTTTAATATATAGATTAAACGAAGATTTTTATGTCAAATCCGGGCAATTTCAGACTCGAAATCGTCTTTAGGACATAGCGCCAGACGCTTCAATTTGGTGCGGTAAGTGTAGACGGTATTCGGGGAGCATTTCAGGAATTTGGCAATTTTTCCGCTCTCCGTTATGCCGATTCGGATGGCTGCCAGGACGCGGAGTTCCGTGGTCAACACTCCTGGTTCGACATTGAAACGGCCCTCCTCCTGCAGGAGGGCATTGACCTTGGTGACGAAATCCGGATAGAGTCCGAGGAATGTTTCATCGAAGATGCGGTAGAATGCGTCGTATTCGCGGTACATCACGGACGGCGACTTGAGGTTCCGCATGACGGCTTCCAGGCCCTCATTTTTGGCAATGGACCGGATTTCCGTCCTCGTTTCGGCGATGCGGTCAATGTAGCCTACGGAGAGTTCCATGTAGCGGAACACGTAGCTGTTCTTGATTTTGTTGGCATCCAGCAGTTCCTTGTTCGTCAGTTTCAGCTGCTTACGGAGACGGACTTCGCGGCGCAGAAGCATCAGGATGGCGATGAGCAGGAACATGATCACGCCGGTCACTGCAGCAAGCCAGCGTACCCTGTTTCTGGCAGCATTGCCCGCAGCATCTGCGATGATCAACTTGGCTTTTCCTGAGTTGTAGAACCGGTTGCTGTAGCCGCCTGCCATCACATCCATCAGATTCTTGTTGATGTATTGCTCGGCTTTCGCGTATTCCCCATGTTCATATAGAATCACAGCTATCTCATACAGAGACATATACGCGCGTTCCGCATTCTGAAAATCATGGACGGCGCTACGGACGAGCCACGTGAAGCGGCTGTCTTTGTCGCCCGCCAATTCATAAAGCTTGGAGATATTGTACGCTACCGAAGCCTTGTTGTGTTCGTCTTTCTGCCGCGGATAAAGGTCCAGCAGTATTTCCAATGCCTTCTTCACATTGCCGTTATCCCTGTAGAACATGGACATCAGCCGCTTGGAGTAGAAGGAAGTGGAGTCGAACTGCATATATGCCAGGCGTTCCTGCCTCACGATTTCCTGATACCGGTTACGTTCCTCCTCGCCGGAAGCATCATCCGCAAGTGAGGAGTTCACCAATATCCGGCAGCGGAGATAGTCCAGCCGGACTCTCCGGTTCGGCAATTCATCCGGCGAAATGGAGTTCAGCACTTCGTCTGCCATGTCCGCTTGATTAAGTGTGAGCAGGACCCTGATCTTCGCGCACAAGGACAATGTCTTCTGCTCCTGCGTCACCGCATGCAACTCCATCTCCCTCTGATACTTGGCCATGGAATCCAAACTGTAATGGTGGTATTCCTTGAAGAGTTTGTCAGCCAGCACCCATTTCATCGAATCGGACGATGCGGCCTTCATTTCGGTCACCAGACCGCGTATTTTTTCTTCCGCGGCTTCATGATACTTGGCCTGGTTCCGTATGGCATCATCCAGCACTTTCAGCTGTTTCCGGTAATTTCCGGACGCCGCCGAAGGCAATGCCGCAGCCACCATCAGGACCACGGAAAGCAGATACGCGACATGTCTATTCGGAATCATCTGTGCGTTTCCTGAGTTTTTCGTAATATTCATGCCGCTTGGGATTCTCGGGGAACCATCCCTTGAGCACCCGTTTCTCTTGAGCAATCACTTCCCCGATTCCCCAGAAAAATGAAAAGGCCCCGGCACCGACAATCGTTGACAATGTATTGTCGCGGATCATCAGCGAAACCGCAGCCAGGACAATGCCTCCGGCCAGAAAGCCCCACCAGGATTTCTTTCCGATGTAGTATTCAGCCTTTATCACGAGCGGGTGACAGATTCCGATTATGAGGAACGTCGCGGCGCCCACTATTATTCCATTGATATTCATCATCTTGCAGAGATTTTATTCCATCGTGTTCATGTCGATGAGATTGTTTAGGAGCGCATAGACCGTGAGACCTGCCACAGTCTTTATTCCCGTCTTTCTGGTAATGTTCTTCCTATGGGTTATCACAGTATATATGGAGATGTTGAAATGGTCGGCTATCTCCTTGTTAAGCAAACCTTTCGCCACGCAGACCAGGATTTCTTTCTCCCTGGCGGACAGTTCCTCACCGTCGCCACGCTGGTCGGAAGGATTCGCACGCATTGTCGCAGACAGTTTCTGCTCGATTTCATCCGACTTGTCGGTAAGGTAGATTGCTCCGTCATAGGCGGAGATGAAGCTCGCGTCCATGGCGTTCGTGATGAGCGCGATTACGGGGACATTGATCCAGTTTTTTATGAGGTCCTTTCCGCCGGAACGCGTGCGGGTGTCGAAGATTGCGGGATCCACGACCAACAGGTCCGCATCATAGTCATCCAGGGTGGTTTCCATGTCTTCGCCGAGGTCCTGCAAAATACCGGTGACCGTATATTCGGCGAGATTGTCGACAATATGCCTAAGTCCCTCAGCCACAATCACTGAGGGTTCTATTATCAATATCCGTTTTATAGTTTCTCTCATATCGTTCAGCGCGTCCGGGCGTTCTGATGACCAATTTCTTTTTCGCGTGCAGATGCCATCGGAACCAGAATTTCGTCTTCAATATATGTGTGCTTGCCAAGGTCGTCCTCCAGAGAATAAAGGCAATTCAACACCTTCTGTATCAAGTTGTTGTCACAGTCCTGCGGGAGATATTTCATGACAATGTTTTTCAGGTCGTTCAGTTTTTCGTCGACGTCAGAATGGTTTTCCTCGTATTGTTCGATGCCATAGCCCTCGGTGGTTTTCCCTTCGTCAATCGCCCTGACGTACGGGAATACAGTTTTCTCTTCGTATTCGAAGTGTTTCAGGATTTCGTCACGATAGCCGCCGTAGAAGCGCATGAGAATCTTGTAGTGTTTCTCGTCGCAGGTGTTCATCATCGCATGAATAGCCTTGTCCAATGCTTCCAGGGCTATGTCAATGTAGAAGTCGTGTGAGTTGTGCAGATAGGTAAGGATGTCCCGCATACTGCTGCGTGAGAGTTCTTCAGCAGATGGAACATATCCGTCATACGTGTATATCTTGCTGATAAGCAACAATGTATGCGGATTGACGCCGGCTTCTTCACATACTTCCCCGACGGTTTTCTCGCCGAATCCGAAGTTCAGCCCCAGCCTGCGGATCACGCCCAGAAGCCTCTGGTCAGCGTCCGGCACTTCCGCCATCTTCATCCCGATAGAGAAGAGTTTCCCTCTATGCCTGTCGTTAAGTGTCATATTTCTTGTCAATGTTTTCGTCTAACAGATTTCCGTCTTGGTGGTCTTGACGCCTGCTTAAGTGCCGCGTCATCTGGCAAATATAGTAAAAAACCGAATAACCGGTGGTTTAACGATATTACTAAAAGCTAAAAGCGGCGTCCTTCCCAGGAGACCGCTTTCAACAACAATCAAAAGGATTCACACAAGAATCTATTTACAAAGTTCAAACAGATTCATTCATAAACACTATATGGCTTATAATCTCAATCCAATGTTGCAAAGTTACTGTCCGGCAAAATTTTCCACAATCGCTAAATATGGTTAAATTTGCGTCATGCAGAAAAGAGTGAAACACACATTGGAAGTAACGCCGCCGGGCAGCAGGATACTGCTCCATGCCTGCTGCGCACCATGTTCGTCAGCCATAGTAGAATGCCTTGTAAATCATGGCATTAGACCGACGATTTTCTACAGCAATTCGAATATTTTTCCAGAAAGCGAATACGGCAAACGCCTGAACGAGTGCATCCGCTACGCCGAAGAAACCGGCCTGGACATCATCAATGATAGCTATGACCATGGACATTGGCATCACGCCATACATGGTCTTGAGCATGAGCCTGAACGTGGCTCCCGCTGCATGATGTGTTTCCGTTTCCGCCTGGAGCGTGCCGCAAGATATGCCCAGGAGCATGGTTTCGACGTACTCACGACGACATTGGCCTCTTCCCGCTGGAAAAACCTCGACCAGGTGAACGCTGCCGGCTTCTACGCATGCAGCCTCTTCCCCGACGTGACATGGTGGGACATGAACTGGCGCAAAGGCGGCCTCCAGGAGCGCCGAAACGAAATCATCCGCGAGCACGGCTTCTACAATCAGCTGTACTGCGGATGTGAATTCAGCATCCCAAACGCCAGTCGGGACGCGTAAAAAGGTGACTTGGAAAACCTCAATTACTTCAGCCAAGTGGCGAGCTTGTCCTTCGCTACCAGGTAGTAGACGGCGATGCCGATCCAACTGGTGAGGACGAGCAATACGATGACAACGATCTTCTTGACCGGGTCAACATTGAGATTCCAGATTTCGATGGCGGCCTTGATGGTAAGGACCACGCCTACAATCCAAATAATAAATCCTATCATAGCAATAAAAATTAATTCTTGCCTGCCAGAATGTCTTCAGGAATGGAATCACAGCGACGATAAACGCAGATGTCGCGATTCGGAGCCACTGATGATGTTCTGACCTTTGTCCTCCTTGCTGTCAAGCACAATGTAGCTGTACACGCCCTCCGGAATCTGACCATAGCTCCAGCTTCCATGTGCCTGTAATCTGGTACAGCGCAATCTCCGGATCAGTGTTATCCTCATAGGTATGATCCTTTTCACATGAGCACATCACCGCAGACGCAGCAAGCACAGCAAATATTGCATTAAAAAAATTTCATATCCGTAAAAATAATCAATCAACTTTATATTTCAAAACCAATGTTCTCTGCGAAGGCATTGAACCCGGAAGGACATTCACGTTGGTAAGTTTCATCGGAACGCCATTGGCATTGTCCTCCACATAATCCGCCGGTTTCTTGAGCGGAAAACATGATTTTTATTGAATTAGCTTTTAGGAAAGTGCATAATAAAAACTACCGCTGCATCTCACGATGTTGCGGTAGCCCAGGTTAGAAATTCTAATATATCTATGTTAAAACAATAGGTACAAACCAGTGAAAGCGCGTAAAAAACTAACTAAAAAACGCTTATCCTGATTCCGACGAACAAGATAAGAAGTTTTTTTGAAACTTACAATCTTTAATCAAAAAAATTACATTTTTTTAACATCGTATCTCTTTAGTAATTAATATATAAGCAAAACTAAAAGGATTTAATTATCGCTAATTATTTAGCAGTCGCAGCTATTTTTAATGCAATTTATAAAACAAACACGTGAAAAGATTAAAGATTATAAGTTAAAACACTCGTAAGTCATTCTTTTACACACCGTACGCTTGCGCCGGTTCCACGTGCGCCAAGACCTGACGGATCCCTGAGGGCACTTCCGGTATAGTAAACACCGAAGTACAACCTTTCCAATGAATTGAAAAGACAGCATGAACGACCCCAACCTTCATTGAGAGCCTTCGGCAGCGGGTCGGCAGACCAATAATAAACATCTTCGCAGGTATATTGCGGATAACCGAAAAGGCTGAGCATACCGGCTTTAGGGAAATAAGCATTGTCACAATTCTTCCAGTACCAGCCGTAGCCGTCCTCGTCTTCTTCCCAGAGTTTCTCGTCAGTCTCGTTTCCTTCGGCATCCAGAACAACATCGACCTCTGACGCACCCCATCGGGTATGCCTCCTGAAGTTCTCATCTCGCGTCCCGACAGGCTGTCGTCTGACACGCATTCACAAGACGGGCATCCATGCCTCCAGAGAATGTCCAACTTTACAGTAGCGGTCAACGGAAAACGGAACAAGTTGGCAGGCGCAATTTTTCACAATCATTTATTTTTCAGTTACTTACAGCATTGAACCCCTGCCAAGTCTCATGAAAAAACATGGGACTTGGCAGGGTGCAGTTGCGAAAGAAATCGCCATATATAATTGAGTCACAAGGATTTACAGCTAAATAGCCAGAGCCGCATCCATGCCAACTTGTTCAGAAAAACTGAATGTTGCTGGTTGCGGGGGATAGTGGCAGAGGTGGAAATAGAACAGCGTGTAAAGACAGAGGCGCTCTCACGCGTGGAGGCGGCAGAAGGAATAGACGCCGCATAGGCCGAACTGTATAGTCATAAATTTTTTTGGGTTTGAATTATTTACACTATATTTGCATCATTAACAAAACGCTTTGGATTTTATATGGAACCTCCCAGTTCTGTAAATAGTGATCAAAATCTGACAACAGGGGCGCCAGTGGACGATCCTCTGTCGAAAATTTTTACTGACGAATCATACCTTGTAGTTACCGGTCTTCCAGATGAGATGGAGGGCTGCGGATATGTCGTGTGCGGATATTCTCCGCTCACAGGTCTTTCGTATCTGGGCACGTCAAGTTCAATGAAATCCTGAAGCACAATCAATTATGGCACTATATCTTAAAAAAGAACTCGAAAACAAAGCAGAAATCGCCGTTTGGCAGATAACCGAAACCGAAGAAGAGCTCAAGACTTTGAGCTCGACACCATCAGATGAGATGGAAGAAATTTCATGGATCAAAAGCGAGACCATGCGCAAGCAGAGGTTGGCTGTAAGGGCTCTTCTCAATGAACTTTTCGACGAGAAAGTCTACCTAAGCCACCATGACAACGGAAAACCGTTCCTGGAAAACAGGGTTACCAATATCAGCATCACACATACGGACAAGTATGTCGCTGTCATTCTGCATGATACGGAAGATGTCGGCATAGATATCGAATCATTGGACAGAGATTTTTCTGCAGTGGAGCTGAAAGCATTGTCGGAAGACGAAATCGAGGACCTGGACGACGAGAAAAGAAACGAGCAGCTGGCGATTTACTGGTGCGCGAAAGAGGCGATTTACAAGAGGCTGTCCATTTACAATGTGGATTTCGCGGAGCAGATCGAGATAGAGAAATTCCATCCTCGCGGAGAGGGCGAACTGGAGGCTACATTCGTAAGCAAGGACGGCTACGAGGACGAGTACGAACTGGAGTACATGACCTTCGACAGACATGTCCTCGTCTGGGTGGTCGGATAGTTTGGCAAGGAACGCAATTAACTAAACATCAATATATTACGCATTACAGAGTCACCATTTGGGCGGCTCTGTATTTATTTTATCCACAATGTCGCTGTTGAAAACTTACATACAATATCAGGACAATTTGGTGTTATTATAACTACCTTTGTAGGAAACGGCCTCGGAAAGCCGTACAGGGATGAAAGCTTCTAATAACTGATAACCTTACACCGATATTATTATGGTAAAGTACGTAGTAAAACGCGACGGAAGACTCGTCGACTTCAACAATCAGAAAATCGTTGCCGCCATACTGAAGGCAATGGATGTTACCGAAACAGGTGAAGATATTGTTCTCGCAGCCAAGATTGCGGACACTATCTCGAAGAAAGAAACAGAGAGAATGGGTGTCGAGGAAATCCAGGACTGCGTGGAGTTCGAGCTTATGAAAAGTCCACGCAAGGAAGTCGCCAAGAAATATATTGCGTACAGAAACCAGAGAAATCTCGCGCGCAAGGCCAAGACTTGCGAAATTTTCAAGGAAATCATTGACGCTCAGGCCAATGATATTACACGTGAGAATGCGAACATGAATGCCGACACGCCTGCCGGCATGATGATGAAGTTCGCGTCCGAGGCGACGAAGACTTACGTGGACGAATGCCTGCTTTCCGAGGATGTTCGCGAGGCTGTCTACAACGGCTATATCCATATCCATGACAAGGATTATTATCCGACCAAGAGTCTCACCTGTCTCCAGCACCCTCTGGACAAGATTCTGGATGAGGGATTTCACGCAGGGCACGGCGAATCGAGACCTGCCAAAAGAATAGAAACGGCAGCTGTCCTGGCTTGTATTTCCATGGAGACCGTGCAGAACGAAATGCATGGAGGTCAGGCAATTCCGGCATTTGACTTCTATCTGGCACCATTCATAAGAAAGACATACAAGGAGGAAATCGACCAGCTTTCCGCACTGGAAGGCATTGACCTCAGCGCGCTGAAGGATGCGCCTATCGACGATTACATCAAGCGTGACCTGGTCGGCATCAAGGGCGAAGAAAGGATGAAACAGCATGCCATCAACATGACCGTGAGCAGGGTGCATCAGGCGATGGAGGCTTTCGTGCACAACATGAACACAATTCACTCCAGAGGCGGCAACCAGGTGGTATTCAGCTCGATAAACTACGGAACGGACACTTCTGCCGAGGGACGCTGCATCATCAGGGAAATCCTCAACACGACATACGAGGGTGTCGGCAATGGTTCCACCGCCATCTTCCCTATCCAGATCTGGAAGAAGAAGCGCGGCGTCAGCTATTTGCCTGAAGACCCGAACTATGACCTTTACAAGTTCGCCTGCAAGGTTTCCGCAAGACGTTTCTTCCCGAATTTCCTGAACCTCGACGCGACATTCAACCAGTGCGCGGAATGGAGGGCTGATGACCCGCAGAGATATATGCATGAAGTAGCGACGATGGGCTGCCGCACACGTGTTTTCGAGAACAGGTTCGGACCGAAGACTTCGGTAGGAAGGGGCAATATCAGTTTCACGACCGTAAACATTGTCCGTCTGGCAATCGAATGCATGGGCATTGAAAACAAGGAAGCGAGAATCACGGAGTTCTTCAACAAACTCGATCACGTCCTGGACATTACTGCGCAGCAGCTCTGCGAACGCTTTAATTTCCAAAAGACTGCGCTCAAGAAGCAGTTCCCTCTGCTGATGGGCAAACTCTGGCTCGGAAGCGAAGACCTGAACCCGGATGATACCATCGAGTCGGTAATCAACCAGGGAACGCTTGGCATCGGATTCATCGGCCTGGCGGAATGCCTTATCGCATTGACAGGAAAACATCATGGCGAATCCGAAGAAGCTCAGGAGCTTGGGCTCAGAATCGTGACTTATTTCCGCGACAAGGCCAATGCTTATTCAGAGAAGTTCCAGCACAATTTCAGCGTGCTCGGTACGCCGGCTGAAGGTCTTTCCGGACGCTTCACGAAGATGGACAAGAAGAAGTTCGGCATAATAAAGGGCGTTACGGACAAGGATTACTATACCAATTCAAGCCACGTTCCGGTTTACTTCCATTGCACGCCGAAGCGCAAGGCCGAGGTAGAGGCTCCGTATCATGATCTTGAAAGGCGGCCATATCTTCTACGTGGAAATCGACGGTGACGCGACACATAATCCGGAGGCCATCATGAACATCGTGGACTTGATGGACAAGTACAACATCGGTTACGGCAGCGTGAACCATAACCGCAACAGATGTCTGGATTGCGGATATGAGGATGCGACGGAGGGACTTGAGGAATGTCCTCATTGTCACGGACATAACATCGACACGCTCCAGAGGATTACAGGTTACCTGGTAGGTACGACAAACCGCTGGAACAGCGCCAAACTCGCCGAACTGAAGGACCGCGTAGTCCATAAATAGTCGTTTTAGAGGAAGGATTGCTTTTCGAAGATGGAGTAGTGTATTGGACATACACGACTGATGAGGCAGGAATATAGACAGAAAAGACGAGCAACGATAACCAAGTTGTTTTTTAAGGATTACTAAAGAATTAGTTAGAGCCCGTAAGGGCGAGGGTAAGTCCCTTCCCCGAGGGGAGGGATTTAGGGTGAGGGTAACGTAATAAAGCGCGTTGGGCCGGCACACTCAAACAAGTGACGCCCCTCGGATTCGCACAAAGTTTTGCAAGAGAGTATGCATGAATTATATATAATGGAGGTGATGGAGCAGACCATGGCTGACGGCCCGGGCCTCCGCACCTCCATTTATTGTGCCGGATGCGAACATCATTGCCCCGGATGCCACAACCCGCAGTCATGGAAATTCGAGAACGGGCACAAGATGAGCATCGACGACCTCATGCAGGTCATCAAGGATGACGATATCAGCAATGTTTCTTTCAGCGGAGGAGATCCGTTTTATCAAGTGGAGGGGTTTACCGAGCTGGCAAGACGGATAAAGACGGAAACGGACAAGACCATCTGGTGCTGGACCGGCTTCACCTACGAGGAAATCCTGGCAGACAGTCATTTGTCAATGCTTCTCCCATATCTGGACGTTCTCGTGGACGGGCCATATATAGAGGCTCTGCGCGACACCCAGCTGCATTTCCGCGGCAGCTCGAACCAGAGGATCATCCATCTCACGCCGGAAGAGGACGACAAGATCCCCGGTACAGTAAAAATCATCCCTTTCAAGTAAATTGCACCTGGAAAGCGTGAAATCCGACCGCTTGCTTACACTTCATATAGGGCGAAAAGCGCAGACCCGCTGCCGGACATTGACGCATAAGCTGCTCCCGAATCGTAGAGCGACTGCTTTATCGCAGCCAGTTCAGGGTGCGCCTCGAACACCGTCGCCTCGAAATCATTGACCAGCAAATCCTTCCACTCCGGGACAGGCCTGGCGAGGACATCTTCGAGTCTGACGGCAGGGACGGCCGGCTTGATGCCGCGATATGCTTCGGCGGTAGACACTTCTATCCCCTCGGGCACGACAATGCGGAGCCCGTATGAGCCTGGTGCGGCATCAGACGACTCTACTATATTGATATTCAAATCATAAGGAGAAAGAATCTCTCCCCTGCCGCTTCCCATCATCGGACGGTCCCACGCGAAAAACGCGCAATCGCTTCCGAGCCTGGCAGCATAGTCGGAGACCTGCTGTTTGGAAAGCCCAAGGTCGAACATTTCGGAAAGCATGGTCAATGTATATGCAGCGTCTGCGGAGCCGCCGCCAAGTCCGGCGCCCACAGGAGACGTCTTCTCCAGATATATCTTCACCGGAGGAAGATTAAACTCAGCATCAAGCAAGTGGTAAGCCTTGGCACACAGGTCCTTGGTCACCGGCCAGTCTACTCCTTCACGTCTCGCCACGGTTATCATCAGCTTCCCGTCGCCGGATATGCCTTGTGCTAATGTAGGCATCACATCGTCATCGAATGCGTCGAACTCTTCCGACGCGGATGCAGTGAGGTCAGTAATCTTGGGCCTGTCACCATAGAGGGCAGACAGCCTCGCGGATGTCCGGCTATAGTCATCCCCCTTTATTATTTCCAATGTGTCATGTATCTGTTTACAAGGATAGAACAATGTTTCCAGATCATGATATCCATCTTCTCTTTTTCTGAGGACATTGAGTCCGAGATTTATTTTTACAGGAGGTTCAGTTATCATAACATTCCTTATTTTTACAGCTCCATGAATGACGTTATTCGGACAAACTTACATAAAATCCATTGAATTTGTGTAAGTTTGTGCCTGCAATCGTAATATCAAGGAGATGAAACACGAAATTATCATAAATGACCTGGCGCATATCGGCGAGGCTGCCGACAAATTCCTTAAAGAGACTGCCGGTCATAGCGTCATCGCATTTTACGCACCGATGGGTGCAGGCAAGACGACATTTACCACAGCTCTCTGCCACAGGCTGGGTGTAAAGGAAGATGCCGTAAGCTCGCCGACCTTTTCCATTGTCAATGAATACAAGACTTCTGACGGAGATTCGGTATTCCACTTCGACTTCTACAGAATCACCCGCACGGAAGAGGCTTTCGACATAGGCTTCTACGACTACATTGACAGCGGCTGCCTGTGCCTCATCGAATGGCCGGAGAATATCGAGAGCATTCTTCCTGAAGAGACATTGAAAGTCAGCATTGCCGTACGCCCGGACGAGAGCCGCGTCATCACTTGGGAAGACCAGTAACCGTGACTGAAGATATAAAGCCATTGATCTTCAGCTCGGTAGAAACACCGTTCTTTACCAATACGGGGACTCCCCCACGCTCATGTGACGTCAGGCCGGCATAAAATGTTCCTCCATATAGCGCGGCGCACCGCGTGTCCATAAGGTTGTAACGCTTGGGCAGGACACAGGTGTACACATTTTCATCATCCTGGACATTGCGGACGAATGTCCCGCCCGTCGAGTAGTCAATGCCGACATAAGCATATCCGTCATCTTCGGCATAATAGTCAAAAACTCGCTTGTCGTTGTCCATCGTGCCGAAGATATTGCCTTTCATGTCCCACATAAGCGCAGACGAGGAGTACCATGCATTTCTGGAGTAATCCGTCTTCATGTACATGTCCTTTCCGGACCACAGGGCCTTGCATCCTGCCATATAGCACCCGCCTCCTGCATAGAAACGACGCTCATCATCGCCCGCCAGCATTATCGCATAAGCATTATATCCACCGGAATTGCCTGATATATAAATTTTTCCGTCAATCACCCGGACATCGGAAACATTGGTCATCTCATAAGGACATCTTAATGGTGAGGAGGCATCATTTTCCACCAGGAATACCGCAGGCCGCTGCTCCGTCACCAGTTTGGACGGTATCTGATAAGCAAAATACAGATTTCCGCCGTCATCACTGACCGCACCGGCAGGATTGGTCTGGTCCGATATTCCGCCAATGACATATCCCTGGGAATCATGGAACATGGTTTCGCCGTTGCAGCGCCACGTAAAGCCCGCCCCGTCGCGGTTCTGGCTGAGAGTGTATATCTGTCCGTCCTTGACAAGGAAACCGCAAATCATTTCCCTGCCCTTGAACCTGATGATTTCCTCGCCGTCCCTGCAAATGACCGTCTCCGAGCCGGAAGACCAGTCCGTATAAAGGTGTCCGTCAATGTATCTGTGCATGTCCGGAGCGTAACTGATATTTGTCCCCGGTCCGCCGGCTATGGAAAATATCTTCTCCATGTTCTTGTAGACATTGATCCTGAACGGCTCATTGTCTCCTGCCGTATCTCGTTGCCAGAAATAGCTGGGGGCGAATTCCACAGCCGTAATGAAGACTGCGGTGTCAGTTTTCTTGTCATCTTCAGATGACGCGCCTTTATTGTGGCGTTCCGCCAAAAGTGTTTCTGATCTGTGTTTGTTCAGTCTGGACTCTCCGGTGTCCAGCTGGCCGCATCCGAACAGCAATAGCAGCAGTACGGCAATGGCCGAAAAAGTAGTCTGTTTCATGGTTATGCTTTTTTCCGCAAGTACGCAATAAAAAAGAAAAGCTCCGAATTCTTTCACCAAGAACTGGAGCTTTTTACCACAAACGGAAGATTTTTAATTTACCCACAACATAAAAATCTTCAATTAATGCCTATATACCCACTCTGAAGCCTATTTCGAAGTTCATCATCAACGGCTGCTGAGTCCTGATGCTGACCGGCTGTCCGCAATCAAAATAATATCTCAACCCTGGATTTACATACAATCCGAGCTTGTCAGCAAGCGTGAATTCCACTCCGAAGCCGGCACCGGCCGAAGCCTGAACACCTTTTACGCTTTCATGATAACGAATATCGCCCTCTGAACGGCCGATTCTGTAGACATTGGAAATACCCTTCTCCACAGCACCGCCCGCATAGGCATAAAACTTGACTTTGGTCCCGTCCACGATATTGTAATATACATTTACGGGGATACCTACATAATGTAAGGTATTCTTTATATCTGAAGAGGTTACAATTGTCGTTTTTCCCTCATGGATGTTCGTGTAGACTCCGGTAAACGTTCTCTGGAGCATCGAATAGTTCAGTCCGATACCTGCCGACCAGCGTTTCGCGAAAGGAATCCTCGTGGAGAATCCGAATGAAAGCGGAATCATATACTTGGAGTTCTTGCCGACCTGCTCGATATAAGTCGCTTCCAGAATACCCTCTCCCGGCGCCCGGAAACCGCCGAAGCCATTGTAGCCCTTGGCATTGCCATTGCTTGCAAGGTCTCCGCCGACAGTCATTGAAATCTTCCTGCGTCCTTTCGGCTCATCTTCATCTGCGATGGAATCGAAATAGTCGCTCAGTTTTCCTGTTTCTTCTTCAACTTCTTGATTCGAAACCTGCTCATGAGGTTTTTCTGCCTGACCAAGTTCCACCGGTTCTTCCGATACGCTGTCCTCCTGAACAGCTTCCGGCAAACTTTCTTCCACAGGGATTTCATTCACAACCACCGGACGGGAAATTTTCCTGACAGGCTTCACTACATCAGCTATAAGTTTCTCTGAATGAGCTGTTTGATTTTTAGAGTCTTCCCTCACCTCGGCAGTGACAGCCGGTTTTTCCACCACTGTAATATCTTCCTTTTCAGGGAATAGCAGAACGAACCCGGTCACCAGCACGGCAGCCGCAGTCATCACCGCAGTGGTGCGCTTCAGCCACAATGGCAGCACAGGTTCACGCTTCCTGTCAAGGCGGGAGAACACCTCATCCATCAGATACGAAGGAACTTCTTCCTCAGCATCTGCCAGAATGGAGCGAATCTCCTTGTCAAACTCTGTATTAATGTCTTGCATCTTTCCTGTTTTTTATCTTGTCCTGCAGCATCGCACGTGCCCTCAACAACTGGGAACGCGATGTAGCCGCACTGATATTCAAGGCTTTGGCGATTTCATCATGTGAAAAACCCTCTATCACATACATATTGAAAACCGTCCTGTAGCCAGCCGGCAGTGCTGCCACGAGCTGCATAAGCTCCTTATATCCCAAATCTTGAACCTGAGACGGCATGTCGCTGCTCACATTCCACGCAGAATCCAGATCATCGCTCATCTTGAGCGCGTCTTTTTTCCGCAGGGACATAAGTGCAGTATTGACAAAGATCCGTCTTGCCCAACCATCGAATGAACCTGTATCAGAGAATGAGTCTATCTTGGAGAACAATGTCACAAAGGCATCTTGCAGGACATCCTCGGCAGCTTTACGTTCGCCCATATAGCGGAGGCATACGGAGAACATTTTCGGCGCAAGATGCTCATACAGCAGCTTCTGCGCTTTCCTTTCCCCTTTTATACAGCCCTCTATGACATCGCTATATGCCGCTGTTCCCATTCTTTTTCAGGCCTAAACTCTAGTTGTCCGTAAATAAAGATGCAATTCGAATGCGAAATGTTGCATGAAACCGATTTTGGAGCCCCGAATTATCTCAACCACTTCTCCGGGTCCTGAGGCGTGGTACCTTTCCATATCTGGAAATGCAGCTGCGTCGCTCCGTCAATGGTGTCGACGGTTCCGATTATGTCACCGGTCTTGATCTTGTCTCCCGGTTTCACGACCGCGCTTTCCAGTTTGCAATAGAACGAGAAATAATTTCCATGCTGCACCAGGACGCATTTGTTATATCCAGGCATCACCACGATCTGCTTCACCACTCCGTCGAAAACCGCCTGTACCGCAGCACCTTTCGCCATTGAAATCGTAATGCCGTTGTTGAATGGCAGCTTTACTGATTTGAATACAGGATGATAATGCTGTCCGAAATGATCCGTTACCGCGCCATCTGCCGGCCAAGGAAGTTTGCCCTTGTTCTTGGCAAATTCAGCATCCAGCTTGATATCCACCGGTTTACGTGTAGTCGACTTGCCGGATTTCCCATTGACGGCAGCGGCGATGATTCTCTGGATTTCGCGATTGAGGGCATCCACCTGACGCTTTTTAGCCGCCAGTTCCTTCTGGTATTTCGTCCTGTTGCGCTGCAGCTGCGTGACAATCCTTGCCGACTCAGCCTCTTCCTGCTGAAGCGACTGGACATCCGCTGCCCGACGGCTTCTGATTACCTCGGCATCACGTTTCAAGACACTGAGCGAATCCATTTCACGCTGCAATTCAGACTTGGTATCGATAATTTTCTCTCCCTGCCGGTTCATTTCAGCAGACAGGTTACGAAGATACCCTGCTCTTCTGAAGGCCTGTCCGACATTCTCACTTGCAAGGATATACATATACCAGACCTTGGAATCACGGTTCTTGTAAGCGCTCTTGACCAGTTTCGAATAATAAAGCGAGAGCGTATCCAGACGCGCCTGCACCCTGTCCACATCCTTCTGCTTTGCATTTATCCTGCCGGTCAATGCTGCAATCTCCCTGTCGCTCTCCGCCACAAGCTCTTTCCTGTCCGCAACCTTCTTCCGGACCAGATTCAATGTCGACAATGCGTTGCTGCTCTTCGCAGCATTTTCTTTCAACTGCTTGTCAATGAGCGCAATTTCCTTTTCCAGCTTGGCTTTACGGCTTTCCTGCACCCGTGTATCCTGCGCTGAAAGACTCAGAGAAACCAGCATTGCCGCTGCTGCAATGATATTGATAAGCAGTTTCTTCATCATTCCTTGCCCTCCGAAGCCTTGTTTTTCGCCTGCTGCCTGTAGACTTTCGCAAGGTCTTTCTCGCCCAACGCCTCCAGTACCGTGGCATAATGGTCCAGAATAGTGGCGCTGTCCTTGCCTCCGTACAGCATCGCATGTTTGAAGAAAGGCTTGGCTTCCAATGCTTTGCCCTGCAGATACAGTATCCATCCGAAAGTATCCAGATAAGTCGCATTGTCCGGCTCGGCCTCAACCGTCTTCTTGCTCATCGCATAAGCCTTCTTCAGTTTCTTGCCCTCCACAGACAAATAATAGGCGTAATTGTTCAGAACAGGAGCATTGTCCGGGGCTACTTTCAATGCCGTTTCATACGACTTGAACGCCTTGGTCTGATCACCCAGAAGATGATACATGTCACCGATGGTGCTCCACGCAGTCACGAACGTGGCGCTGTCAGTCGGCGCTATCCGAAGCATCTTCACACAATTCTCTATAACGGCTGGATAATTCTTCCTGTTGAACTCAGCAGCATTGGCAAACTCCAGAAAACCAGCCTCTTGCGGGAATCTCACCATGGCAGAATCACATGCGCTGACCACCTTGTCCCACTCATTGATATAAAGCAGGGTCTGGATATAGCTGGCCGTCGCGCCCACATTGTCCGGAAACTCCGTCATCACCTTTTTGAATGCATCGGCGGCTGCCTCTTTCCTGTCGGTAACAAGATAGTACAATCCGGCTGTCTGAAGAATGGAAGAGTCTGCAGGATGAGCATTTACAGCGATATTGACCGTCGAATCCAGCTGACTCGAAAATGATTTCATAAACCTCGGATCCGACTGTCTGAATACGGCCTGGAGATATTCCGCCTTACCGGCAGGTGTCGCATCGCGGTCAGCCATGAGGATATCCAATGTCTTGAAATATGACACGTAATCCCTTGCTATCCTGTAAGTTTCAGCTTTTCCCAGCAATGCCGGAGCGTAGCTCTTGTCCAGTGACAGGGCCTCATCGTAATATGCAAGGGCCGAGGAATCATTGTACATTCCCATCTCATAGTCGCCCAGCATTGACAACACCTGCGGAGACGAGTATTCCTTATTGTATTCTTCCAGCGCCTTATATGCCTCTTCGTGGCGTTCCTGCCTGCTGAGGATGTTGAAACGCGTCATCACCGTCGCATCGCTCTTTCCGAACTGAGTCTCGATGTCGCCGATGATTTTCAACGCCTTATCTGCCTGACCCTGATTGATATACAGGTTCGCAAGCCCATAGTACAACTCGCTTTTCTTCGGGAAGTCGCGCAACAGGGATTCATACATGTCGATGGTCAGGACCGACCGCCCCGTCATGCCGTACAGACCTGCCAGCATGTAGCGGTACCAATAGTTCGTGGAGTCCAGCGCCACAGCCTGCTTGAGGTCCCGTTCAGAGTCTGCAGCATTCTTCAGCCGCATGTTGCAAAGCCCGCGGTAATACCATGCAGCGTCATTGTCCGGAGATGTTTTCAGGATAGCGTCCAACATGGTTTTCGCTCCCGTAAAGTTCTCATCTTCATACATTTGAACGGCGTTCACAATCCTGCCGTCCGCCCGGATTCCCTCCTGCGCCGGCTTCCCCTCCGCATGTCCGGTCTGCGCCGATGCTTCCGTCCCGAAGGTCCCTGCTATCGCTATGACGGCTATCGCCAATGTCCTGAGTATCTTGTTCATGTCAATGTCTTTTTATCAATGCGGTTATCACAGTGTGCAATAAACACGCCATCAGACAAAAATACGAAAAAAGCGTGGATTCGTTGCAAATCCACGCCTGCTTTATATTACTGATAACCTTTTCTACTGATTCTCAGCCTCTTCTACAGCCTTGAAATATCTGTATGAATTGACCTTGAGCTCACCTGCTGAAAGTTCATCGCAAACGATGGTTCCTTCCTGATGAGCCTGGAGGCCTGAAAGTGTGCAATAGTGAGTGTATGGTCCCTCTACGGCATCCTTGATGGCACGTGCCTTCTTGCTGCCGAATGCAAGGATAACTACTTCCTTGGCACTGAGCACTGTAGCGACACCGACGGTAAGAGCGGACTTAGGCACCTGGTTCACGTCGTTGTTGAAGAAACGAGAGTTCACCACACGTGTGTCGTAGGTAAGGACAACTTCTCTGGTTCTGGACTGGAGTGATGAGAACGGCTCATTGAAAGCGATATGTCCGTCCTCGCCTACGCCGCCGAGGAAGAGGTCGAATCCGCCTGCGTCCACGATAGCTTTCTCGTATGCTTCGCATTCAGCTTTTACGTCAGCCGCATTGCCGTTGAGAATGTGGATATTCTCTGCCGGTTCATCGATCTGGTCGAAGAGGTATTTGTGCATGAATGAGTGGTAGCTCTCAGGATGTGATTCCGGAAGACCTACATACTCATCCATATTGAAGGAAATCACGTTCTTGAAAGATACTTCGCCGGCCTTTACCATACGGATAAGTTCTGCGTAAGTCTCGATAGGAGTGGAGCCTGTGCAGAGTCCGATTACAAAAGGCTCATTCGTACGTGCTGCCTTTTCATTGATTTTCTTGGCGATATAGTGAGCAGCCCAGATGGATCCTTTGCTGCTGTTTTCTCTGATGACAAGTTTCATTTCTCTATTGTTTTACGATGTTAATATAATTTAAGGAACACCTCAATAGCCTGATATTCAGCCATTCCGAGTTCATCGTAGAGGCGTGCCGTGTTCTGGGTGCGGTCCTCTGCCCTCTGCCAGAATTCACGTGGGTCATCTCCAGGGAACGGAACGATGTCCTTCTGTGAAAGGTGACGGAAGATGGCGTGACGTTTCTCGACCACCTCGTCCGGGCTCAATGGAACTGCCATGTCCACGCGGCCGAGTTCCCACTCCATCCATGCGCCTCTGTAGAGCCATACATGGGTCTCGTTCAGCCAGTTCTCGCCTTCCTCTTTCAACTGCTCGATTGCCTCGAGAGCAGCCTCGGTACATACTCTGTGTGTTCCATGAGGGTCGG
>SAMEA3663023__coassemble_725_pt1 | contig 41084 bp, 25 predicted proteins | sample SAMEA3663023__metabat2_low_PE_030 | metagenome-assembled genome bin SAMEA3663023 (sample SAMEA3663023) | pig gut metagenome | biome: pig gut; feature: pig-associated habitat; material: faeces | place: France | collected 2012 | reverse complement strand
AAATTCCTGAGAAGTCCGGCGGCCTCGGATTTCGCGTAAGCAAGCCCCTCCGCTCCCCTTCTGTGAAGGACATTGGTATCGTCAAGAGACGTCATTATATACAGCAAAGTCTTGTGGCAGCGGTATTGGTCGCCTGCCAAAGACCTGAAGTATGGCAACCAGGCGGAGAAGAGTTCAGGATATGCCATACGGGCATTTTCCAATGCTCCCCCGACCTTGAAATTTCTTTTGGCTTCAGCCCCGTGAGTACTTCCGGCTGAAGGTATTCCTGATGCAATGCGCGAAATCAGTTCCCGGAACGGCGCGGCAGCTACCTGACCTTCATTGCACGCCAGAAAGGAGGACGCCGCAACTGCCAGGCCCATGCAGAAAAGCGCTCCCCGGTGCGTGTTGACTCCGCCCGTAGCTTTCAGCATCGCTTCTTCCGCCTCAATGCCCGCCGCCTTGATTTCTGCAACATCAATGTCTTTCGCGGACCTTACCGCAATTCTCGTCAGATAAAGCCTTAGTGCTGATACACTTGCAGACATCAGCGCATAGTCCATGTCCTTGTGAGCCCCATTGTCCAGCTTGTCCACAAGGCCCGGCTTAGGTGTCGTCTCCAACTCCATCTTCAATGCCCTTTCCGCCAAATCCGCTATCATATATGGTACGGTGGAAACCGGCACGAGTCTGATTGCAGACTTCAAGTCACCTCTGTCCAATGCCTTTCTGAGAGAGGTCGCACTGACCGGCTTGCCATCCTGTTCACAACGCGGGATTTCGACAAATCCAATCGGATTCTCACCGGCCGGGAGAATTTCCGACATCATCTTGTTATAGCAACGTGTCAGGCCGTCCTCAGGCTCACTGCCGGCAAAACGCACCGTAACTCCCAATGGCTGAGCTATATGCTTGACGAACAAGTCCAGGTCCAGTTCAATGTGGGCAGGAGTGGATTCATCGAGCTGCTTCAGGAAATATGTCGGGAAAGTGGCTGCCGAAACAGCATAGTCGCTGCCTTCGCAGACGATGACATTGTCCAGTCCGGCACATCCTGCCTCTATCATTGCCTTCCTTTCGGAATATGGGAAACGTGACCTGTCCTCTTTTACGACGATCACGTAAAGATTGTCGACCTGCGATGCCGCCTGTCCGATAAGATAGCGATGTCCCTCGGTAAACGGATTGGCATTCATGACGACAGCGCCGTTTCTGCCCGGTCGGGACAATGATTTCAGATATTTCCTGTACTCCGGCAGGCCTCCCCTTCCGTTTTCCATCAGCACTGCTTTCCCTGAAGAAGCCAGGAGATTGAAGCCGAGGCTTCTGAAAATATCTTCATTGGAAGGTTTGGTAAACGCCTTTACGGATTCGTGTCCTTCCTCATGTGCAATGGAAATGAGCCGGGACACCAGAATATTCATAAGATTCTCGCCACGTGCGGCTTCCGACACCGCGACACATTTGATGACATTGCCGTCAAGGCCGCCGCCTGCAATGATTTCGTCACCGTCCTCATCCCGTGAGATGATCACATAGCGGTCCAGTGCGGCGAATCGCAATCCGTTGGACGAGAGGAAGTTCTCTATCCGTTTACGGACCGAATTCAATGACAGCGGTGCCTCACTTATGTAGTGACGGTTATCGCACATAGGCCTCAATCATTTCATCTATTCTTGCCGACAATTCACTCAAAGTATGAGTACGGTTACGCATGCAATAGCGGGCTTCATTGTCACATATCAGACACTTCCTCGGATTCAGTCCTATCGTTTCTCTGGATATCGGGACACCGTCGGCATCGATTACATCCAAGTCGAAAAGTCGTCCGAGAGGGTGGGTGTCTTCAATACTGCATGTCTTCCGTTTGGCTTCCCCGTGGGAGAGCGTGGTTTCAAGGTAAGCCTCATAGCCGGTCTGCCTGTCCCTGACCTCAAGTTTCAGCATCGAATCTCCGAAAGAGGAAACCAATGCGGTAAGCGCAGCCTGGGCGACTATAAGGGATTGCAGATTACGCTTGACCTTGCCCGGCATTATGACAGTAAGGCAAACCAAGGTCTTTCCAGGATAACTCTTCAAAAGTTCCTTCTGGAAAGACGCCCGTTCCTCACGACTTGCCAACAATTGATCAAGCGTAATCTCCATGATATTAGAGTCTTAGTCTTCGATATTCATTATGACATCCATGACAGAGCCGTCACGGTTCATTACGACACCTACCACCTTGTCTCCGAACGGAAGCGGATCAGGAACTCCGATGCTTTTGAGAGCCAGGTCCTTGAGATCGTGAATGTCCACAATCTTCAATCCTGCTGCCTTCAGGCGTTCTGCAATTTCCGGACGACGAGGGTTGACTGCAATTCCATACTCTGTTACGACCACATCTATGGTAGAGCCAGGAGTGATGAGAGTAGTGACCTCGTCCACGATGCAAGGGATGCGTCCGCGCATCAACGGACATACGATGATGGAGAGGGCTGAATCGGCTGCCGTGTCAGGATGTCCGCCGATGGCGCCTCTGATGACGCCGTCACTGCCGACAAGTACATTGACATTGAAATTCACGTCCACTTCAAGAGCGGAGAGAATCACGATATCAAGGTAGTGCACTGCTGAGCCCGGTTCGTCGGCGCTGGCGTATTCATTGGCAGAGACACCCTTGTGGAACGGGTCGTTCTTGATGGATTCGGCTGCGACCTTGTCGAACGACTGCACGTCGATCAGGCGGCCGATGAGACCTTCCTCGTGCATCTTCACCATGTGGGCGGTAATTCCGCCGAGGGCGAAGCTTGCATGGATTCCACGTTTGAGCATTTCCTCGCGGATATACTTGACGACTGCGAGAGACGCACCGCCAGAACCGGTCTGGATGGAGAATCCTTCCTTGAAATAACCGCTGTTGATAATCACTTTCGCCGCATTCATGGCGAGCAGGATGTCACGAGGGTTCTTGGTATCACGGATGGCGCCTGAAGAAATCTTCGATGAATCACCTACTGAATCCACGAGGACAACGTAATTCACGTCATGTTCGGAGATGGAGTTAGGGGTATTCGGATAATCTACGAGGTCGTCGGTAATTATCACTACTTTATCAGCATGCTGGGCGTCAGGCTTGGCATAACCCAGTGAGCCACAGATGGATTTGGCATTAGGGGAACGGGAGTAACCGCTGGCATTGCCGGCCGGGTCGCAGGCAGACGCTGCAAGAAACGCCACGTCGATATGAAGGTTGTCATTGGCAATATCACTGCCTCGGCCACCATGGCTGCGGAAGATCACCGGTTCCTTCATCAGGCCGTGGGAAATTTCTTTCGCAAGCTCTCCGCGAAGTCCCGATGTAGAAATTTTCGTAATCACACCGTTCCTGATATGTTCAATGAGTGGGGCATGGACATCCGAAAGGCTGGATGCGGCAAGGTGAAGATTCTTGAATCCCATCTCCGCAAGTCTGCCGACAACCATATTCACGACCTTGTCTCCGCTTCTGAAATGGTGGTGGAAAGAAATCGTCATTCCGTCCTTTAGACCGCTGAGCCTGATGGCGTCGTCCAATGTGACCACCTTGGATTTGACCTTCTGGAGGTCTTTGCGGAATGTCGTGTTCTTCGGAGTCTCCCCTGAATACACTTTCTTGCCCATCAATGCAGCTTCCTTGTTGATAAGCGCTGCTCTTTCTTTTATGCTACTCATAAACTTCCTCCTTTGTTAAAATGCCTGAAGCAATGGCAAGGTCGATGGTGCGCTGCGCCCTGATCACGACCGGACGGTCAACCATCTTACCGTTTACCGCAATCACGCCGGAACCGCGTTTCTCAGCTTCCTTGATGGCGGCAATGATCTTCTTCGCCTTTTCAATTTCTTTTTCGGTCGGTGCAAATACCTCGTTTACAATATGTATCTGACGAGGATTGATGATGGATTTGCCGTCGAATCCGAGTGTCTTGATGAGTTCGACCTCCTTGCGGAAGGTTTCCATGTCATCAAGGTTTGAATATACGGTATCCAGCGCATCAATGCCGGCAGCTCTTGCCGCCACCACGATGGTCTCACGGGCGTAAAGGAGTTCGGCTCCGCCCGGAGTACGCTGTGTCTTGAGATTGGCGCAATAATCCTCGGCACCAAGTGCGATACCCATCATCCTCTTGGAAGCTTTGGCAATCGCAAATGCGTTGCAGATACCCTCGGCGCTTTCGATAGCCGCCATCATACGGGTCCTGCCGAGGCATCCCAATTCTTTTTCCACTTTCTCTATCTCAGCCTCAAGCTCGCGGACCTCATCGGCCGTCTCGGTCTTGGGCATACGGATTACATGGACTCCGGCCTTCACGACAGCCTCGACATCCTTGCGTCCGTAAGGAGTGCTGAGCGGATTGATACGGACAACCATTTCCGTGTCGCCGAAATCAATTGACTTCAATGCATTGTAGACAAGCAGACGGGCTGCGTCTTTTTCTGCCATGGTAACAGAATCCTCCAGGTCGAGCATAATCGAGTCCGGCCCGTAAATAAAGGCATCCTGCATCATTCCGGGGTTGTTTCCCGGAACGAACATCATTGTTCTTCTCAATCTTTCCATAATCGTAAAGGATTACTAAGCCCAAACATCTTTACCTGTAGCGCGCACGGCTGCCGCTGTCACCCTCGCACGGATCGTGCAATCGCGGGCACCCTTGTCCACCGCCTTGACATCAGCATCCTCAAGACCGAAACCGGTAAGGGTCTCCTCAATGACCTTACGTATCTGACGGCCGAACTGTGCGGCCACAGTGCTGTCAAGGTCAATGTGCAAACCTTTCGTTTCTGCCGGGGCTATCTGGATCATTATGTCTCCTGACTCCAGTGTTCCGGCTACAGCATTTTTAACTTCCATAGCAAAATGTGTAATATAAGTCATTAGTTCCCTGATTTCTCAGGATTTTATTAATAATTATGTGTCAATCTCAAACAAAATTCACCTAACGAGGCTACAATTTATAATATTTTTGTAAATATTACAAATAAACTATAACTTTTGTTATTGATTCAATATTTTGCCAAAGTTAGAAACACTTTCCCGATTAAAAAAATTATAGAAGAGCTTTTATCTTCTTGATGTTTTAGTGAACACGTAACCGGTCGTGTCAGTACCGCCTTCGCCATAAACCTCAACTTCCATGGTGAAAGGAGTTCCCGCCTCGAATTGATGGATGGAGAACGAGTATACGACAGCAGGGCCACCTGTCATGACTACCTGGTCGGCATCAACATCCGCCATAAGTTCATTTCTCTTCCAGACTTTGAGCCTGCCGAGATGAAGACCATTTGCACCCTCTGTCTGAATGAAGGAAACCTGATAGTCTCCGTTGCCGTATATTTTCCCGGTGCACTCGAACAGCCATTTGGAAGGAGTCGCGCCTATACTTGAAGGCTTCCAGGAAGCAGTGAATTTGCCGTACTGCTCATACTCGGAATAGTCCGGAAGGAAATAAAGCGGAAGCGAAAAATGTCCAGGGGACGCTACCGTCATCGCCCTGATATAATCTCTGCCCGGCACCATTACCGGGCCTCTATAAAGTTCGGAATGTTCCGTAGGATAAGTTCCATCTACCGTGTAGCGGACCGGTTTGCCGGAAATCGGACTTTCAAGAGCAAACTCTATCCCATCCGTCTTTTCCATGACAGAAACGACAATCGGTTCAGGAACTCTGTAGTTGCACCCTTTGACATCCAGTCTGAGATAATGAGTGCTGATCCGCTTCAGAAAATCAGGGTAGCTCCTCTCACTCCCCCTTCCCCAAGCCACTTCAGAAAGGGCAATCAGACGCGGAAACGTAAAGTACTCTGCATACTGCTCGGACCTGTTTTCATTGAGATACGGAAACTCCTGAAGGACAGTGCCGTGAATAAACTGGTCACTCCAGAAACAGCCCTGGACACCGATAGTGGTCGAATTCACGGAGTAATCATTGACCGGCATACTGTAGGTCTTTTCCAATGATATAGGCGGCATCCACATCGCAGCTTTCATCTCACCCGGAGTGGAACTCTCAGGAAAGTCGAAATACATGTGAGTAGCAGGCGTAAGCACCGCCTTATGCCCGGCTTTCGCCACTTTCAGGGAGTCTGAGACATCATGCCACACAAGACCGACGACAGGAGTATTGACCTTTCCCCTCATTATGATTTCCTCCCAGCCGACAACTGTCTTACCCTTTTCCTTCATCATCTCGGCCACAACATTGGTCAGATAACCCTGAAGTTCCGAAGCATCCTTGAGTCCCTGTTCACGGACAACTCTCTGACAATCAGGGCAAGTCTCCCACCTCATATAGACCGCCTCATCTCCCCCGATATTGATGTAATCAGAAGGAAAAAGCGCGACAGTCTCCTCAAGAACATCCCGGAGAAAATCCAAAGATGACTGCTTTCCCACACACAGGATATCACGGCTGATGAAATGCTGGTTAGGCACCTGATGCTGCTCACCCGTGCAGCTGAGCCAAGGATAGGCCACAATCGCCGATAGCATATGCGCAGGAAACTCGATTTCAGGTATCACCTCGACTCCGCGCACAGAAGCATATTCGACAATTTCCTTGATATCTTCCTGCGTATAGTAGCCCCCGAGAGGATAAGCTCCCGTAGAAGCCCATGCCCCGACCTCTGTCAGTCTAGGATATTTCTTAATCTCAAGCCTCCAGCCCGAGTCATCGATAAAATGAAACTGGAGCTTGTTGAGTTTGTACATCGCCATCATGTCAATATACTTCTTCACAAAATCCTTACTGTAGAAATATCTGGCAACATCGAGCATCATTCCCCTCCACGGACGCTCCGGCGCATCCCTGACAACAACCGGCGGTAAAGTCCAGTCAACACCCTGGACAACAGCACCAGAATAGACCTCGACCGGAAGAAGCTGAAGCAGAGTCTGAATGCCGTAAAACACCCCTGAAGCATCGTGACCGACAATCTTCACTGCACCAGAATCAGATTCGAGCACATATCCTTCCGGCTCAGCAACTGTTTTCGGGTCAATGAAAAGATTTATTCCTCTGCCCGGTTTGCCCTCTACCACACGCAAGTCAAAACCGGTCGAAGCACGAAGGACATCGCAAAGATAGGTCGCCTGGGCCTCAGAAGCTGAGTCATGACGAACAGCGGTCCTGACATTGATCTGGAAATCAGAACCTTCCATAAGCTCCAGAGATACCGGCTTCGGTATAATGTCAATTCTGCCGGAATATGCCTCGGCAACTGCTGATATTGAATACAACGACAGACTCAAGATAACTGAGGCAATGATTGATTTGATTTTCATTTGTCACAATTGGAGTTTGATGTAAAGGGGGCCGGATCAATATTCTGACACAGCCCCCTTCTCAGGTTTCACAATTCAAAAGATCTGATTATGCCTTATTTGAAGCATATAATCGCTTTCATCTGTTTCGTACCGTCATTGTATTCGTCGGTCTTCTTGCCATTGATGAGCATATTCGCAGAGGTTGAACCTTCTAGAGTCATCGCCCTGTCGCAGCCTGCAAGAATCATGACATCAACGACTTCCTTCATGGCAAGTCCGCCATTTCCATCCTTGCCGCGGCCGCAAACAAACACATAGACGGTGCCGTCTTTCTTAAGACCGATGAACTCACGGGAATGAACGGCATCTCCGTCGAACCAGTTGTTGTATAATCCGGTCTTGCCCATTTCTGCAGCAGTCATGGCCTTTCCGTTGGCCATTACCATATAATAACCGCCGATAAGGTTCTGAGGCACCCATCCTTCTTTCAGTTTAGTAGTACCGTCTATGTCAAGCATGAACAATGACGATTTCCACCAAGGAGCTGCAGGAAGCGGCTCTCTTGCCTGAAGACAAAGTACGAATGTACCGTCTTCCTCCTGAGCAAGACAAGGGAAAGTCGAGCCGGAAGAATAAACGAATCCTCCATCGGAGATGATTGCCTGGTTAATACCGGAAATTCCATTGACAATAACCGGATAATCCTTTGCCTCAGGAAGTTCTGCCACCTCATTGATACTCTTATAAGCCGAATTTCCATTCCCGAGCGCAAGCATCTTTCCGCCCTTTCCGATTTCAGCCAGAAAACCGGTCTGGTCCTTGGTCTTTCCAAGTTTCTCGTTCTTGTAGATTGTAATATGCTTAGGCAGAGAGCCATAGAAATCGTTTGCACTCCTCCATCCTGCTTTCACGAGAGGATTTGAATCAGGATCGTAGCCTTCGAGTCTGACCTGATAGATGTAATCCTTGCCGAGATAGCTGATTGTCAGGCCCTGCGTTGTCTTCACCGAGAAATCGAACACAGCCTCAGCAGGTTTTACGACATTCGCACCCTTGCGGAGAGCAATATCAAGCTTAAGCCTGGTGATATCCATAGTCTCCTTGTCATAAGGAAGAGTGATGTTGATACCCTCCACACTTGCAGGCTTTCCTCCAACTTTCACACCCTTGAACGGATCCGGTTTCTTGGCCGTCATTGAGTATATCACATCATTCACTGCATCATTGACAACAATTTCCACCGGCTGTTTTGTAAAGTCAACTACAGCGTCAGCTGCCGGGCTGACGAGACTTGCTCCGTTTGCCACGGCAATGTTCACCTTGACTGCCGCAAAATCATCAATTTCAGCGAATTTGTCGAACTTCACAGTCTTGGCGGTATGATCGATTTCTGCCACCACTTCTTTGTCACCGTCTTTTACAGTTACACTCGAAAGCGGTGAAGGGATTGCATCCTTAGTACATGCGATTGCTCCAACCAAAAGCAATGACGCCATCAAAAAATTCTGATACTCTTTCATTTGGTAATTAGTTTATAGTAAAATGATTCTAATAACTGAATGTATTCTTGTACATATAACGGCCCTTGTAGATACGCGTACCCGGCAAAGTGAAGACCACAACACCTTCCTGGTTGATCATAGAGTCTGACCACCATTCCTCCGTCGGCATCTGCATAAGCATATTTCCTTCCGGATCGTTGCTGACGCTTTTGACCGCGTAGAAAGTATTGATTCTTTTCAGTTCGCCTGTCACGACATTGAGCTTGGACACGGCCTCATTGGTCGTCATCCACACACAGTCAGGTTCTCCGTTCACAAAATACAGGTCGTGCACACAATTCTCGCCCTGAGGTATCTGGACCACCACGCCAGAGTTTGTGAGTTTCGGCGACTGTTTGTCGAAATTGTACTTGTAGGCACTGACAGTACTTGCATAGTTACCATAGAGCAGCTGTCTTTCCTTATCCCAAATCAGAGCATGGGCTGACGGCCAGTTGTAAGTTGCAAGACACTCTTCATATCCGGTCTCAGAATCAGGATTGAAAATCGACACCTTGGCATCCGTTGATGACACGGACACGACATTTCCGTCCGGAAGAAGTTCGGCCGAATGCGGATTCACACCGGCGTTTGCATACCAGACCAGTTTGCTGTCCTTGATTCTTATCAGCCCCACTGCACCACCGGAGCAAGTGAAAAGAATATGCGTATTGTCCATAACAGGCTTCACTTCCGAAGGGTTGTTGAACCAGCTGAGGCGGGAAGCTGGTATGAAATCGCTTGAAGCCTTCCACGTCCACACCGGTTTGAAAGTCTTGCCGTCAAGAATCATGAACGACCTGGTCTTCTGGTCACCTATGGCAATGCATTTCTCAAACGCAATCTCTTCCGACGGCCCCGGCTGCGGATTATTGTTTCCTCCTTCGTCCTGAGGAGCCTTGCTGCAGCACATTACTGATGCCGAAAGCGCCATTGTCAGCAGCAATGCTACCCTGTAAAAAACATTATTTCTTCTCATATGCACCTACATCTGGTTTTCCACCGATTATCCTATTATTTCCGACGATATCCGTGTACACTCCCATACCCACGAGACGCTCGGCGTTTCCCGCATTGATCAAAACAGAACCGTCCCCGAGAGAATAGTCATGGGCAGAAGGATTCACGAAACGCGCACCTGCGGCATTGTCAGCAGAAAGCACTGTATAGCCCTTGTCTCCCTTAGGAGTGTTCCCGTCATTGAACATGGCAGGAGTAGTCCCATCCTTTTTCAGTTCCATCTGGAAGAAACAGTTCACCACTTCCACGTCATCAGACTTGTCAATATATACCTGCACATTCTCCGCTCTCTTGGTCGTTGCAAGATTGCCCCATACGACAGTATTGATGAGGCGGCTTCCTGCCGCTGCCCTCATACCGCCGCCTGCGCCCCAGTCGCCGGTATTCTTGTTACCGACAATGGTACAATTGACACAATCCGTATTATTGAACTGTACAACTCCTGCAGATGCAGTGTTGTGGTTGTTGTAGAAGATGCAGTTTATAACCTTGGTGTTTTCAAAATAGCCTCCGGCATTCTTTCCATAGACATTGTCACGGATGATACAGTTGCGGAGCACGTGATGGTCATAAAACTCTATTATTCCTACCTGAGTCGCATCCGGCTCATTCACGCCGGTAATTACGAAACCGTCCATATAATAGTCCTCAACAGCCTCTATCATCCTATAACCGGCAAGGAATTTCTGTTTTCCTTTCAAGATGGTCTTCTTGGACTGGTCTCTCTGGGCAAGAGCGATTTCATCACCTTTGAAGCCGCCATAGACATTAATGAACTTCTTGGTCATCACTTCATTCAGCTCGAATTCTCCCTCACTTACCCAAAGTTCCTGCGATGCGAAATGACTGCACTTGTTCATAGCCTCGACGATGTCACCATATGCCCTGTCCCATGAAGTGCCGTCTCCGGTACCTCCTACCTTGCAGTAAACGATATCCTCCACGCCTCTCTGGTAGATGGCATAAACGTCCTCAGCCGAACCGGCCTCATCCTTAATGGCTATATAACCGGTCCTCTCCTCTCTGCCTGGATTCTCTGAGACAGTATATGTCAATTCCACATTCTGCACAATTTCCACATTGTCCACAACAGGTTCCTTGACAATCTGAATCCAGTCAGCGGATGTGCTGACTTTCACCTTTTTGTTGAGAACGATCTGGAGGGCGGTCTCACCTGAACCGGTCTTCATTACGACTTTGCCATTGCTCTCCTCGTCAGGCACGACAAAGGCCATGATATCCTTTTCTGCCCGCTGGAATACGGTCAATGTCGCTTTACGTTCAGAGTTCTCAACTGATGTCAATGTCACACTCGCAGATAACTGCTTGCCGGTTGTATTGGCATCGGACTTGATTTTCAAATGATTGCGGTCAATCTTCTCGAAAGCGATACCGTTTTCCTTTGACTTGTCCAGATTCCAGTCCACTCTGGTCTGTACTGCAACAGTGTACTCTGATACCTGGTTATTGAAATAGACCTTGTCCACAGGAAGGATGACATAGTCTCCCTGTCCGTTCTGCCTTACGATGAACTCACCCGTCATCTGGTCCATGAGTTTGATGTAAATGGTCGCCTCCCTCACGTCGAGAGTCTTGTTCGGCTGCACTTTGAATACCAGTTTTTCATCCAAAAGTGCCTGACCTCTGTTTTTGGTTATCTTGATCCAGTCCACGTTGGTGGTTGCATACCACGGATATGTGGATACGAGCCCTACCTCATGGATTCCTTCTTCCGGACCGACAAAAATGTCAGACTGGATTTCAAGCTCTGCATGAACCGGCTTGCCCATCTCCTCTTCACACGAGGTGAAGAAGAAAGGCAGCAGGAGCATTGCCGCTCCCATCAGTATTTTTCCGTATGATTTCATATTTTAGCGTTATTTATTTTCTTACTACCAATAGTCCGTTTCCCACCTTACGAGGCACCCCGGAATCTGACGGCTTGTTGAGAAGTCTGAAACCATAGCTTCCATCCTGTACTATCAATGTCGTGGAACCGCCTCCGTCGAGATTAAAGGCCCTGTCACAACCTGCGCCCATGCAGATATCTGCCACGTCGCTCAGGTTCAGGCCGACAGAATATCCTTTCTGTCGTCCGTCCACCACGAATAGATAGACCTTCTTCCTATCCTTGGAAACACCTGCAAATGTGCGTGGGTGGAGTCCTTCACCGAGATTGTCATTCGGGATGGATGCCTTGACACCGTCCCAGACAAGTGTATGATATCCGCCTATCGCTGTCTTGACCTCAGACAGGTCAGCATTGAATGCCTTATATTTACCGATCTCGACACTGCCGTCATTCCTCACATAAAGGACATTCTCAGACCCTCCATAATGAGATGATTGATAAGCCTTTCCGTCAACATAGACAACTCCCATGGAAATCAATGTCCCATCTCCTCTGTAATTGCCGAAAAAGTCTCCATTCACTCCGTAATAGACTACTGTCCCATTGGCTTGAACGGTCTTGGCCTGTTCCAACATATCCTGTGCTTTTCCTGAAACAGGCATATCATCAGGCGTGCATGCCCTGAGAGTCACATCTGACGTCATATCTATTTCGAGAATAAAGATATGATTGGGATTGGCTCTGCACTTGAAATCCGCCTCCGTCAGCTTCACGCCGGGAAAAGTCTCCTCAGTCCTTTCGCCAATAAGGGTCGTTATGCTCGGACAAGCCTCTCTGATACGCTGCATGAGCGTTACCGGCTTCTCCTGGTCATCCGGTTTACCGGCTACAGGTCCGGAGTTGTTGTTTCCGGACACCTGCTCGCAAGCCACCTGTCCCACGAGCAGGACAGTAACTACTATTGCATAAATTATTCTTTCTATAACTTTCATACCTGACATTTATTACTCATATTGCTCTTCCCAGCCGTAGTTGTTCGGCGCAAGATTAGGATTCAGGGCAATCTCGTTCAATGGAATATTGAAGAGATAGTTCTTTTCAGTGAACATGCTTACCAGCTTGCCTCTTACAGCATACGGAAGTATGAATCCGTCATTGTCCAGTCCGATTTTTTCACGGACGCGCTGAATTTCGTCAGCAGTATAAAGAGCAGGATCCATGTATGCGCCTCTACGTTCCCTGTCATTGAACACCTCAGGTCCGACGTGCCAGCGGCAGATGTCATCCCAGCGATAGCCCTCGCAGAAAAGTTCCACCCTGCGCTCACGGCGTATCTCCCTGATGAGGTCTGACGACACATTAGGATATTTTTCCTCAAGATTCGGGTCATGCTTAGGATTCATGGTAAGCTTGTGCCCGAAACCTACCCTCTCCCTCAGTTTATTGACTGTCCTGTCCAATTCCGTCTGGTCGAGCACACCCAATTCAGCGCCGGCTTCAGCCCTTATGAGAAGAACCTCGGCAAACCTCATGACAGGAGCGTCTATATCACCTGTGTGTAATGTAGGGTTGAGGAAGTCAGCCTCTGAATAGAATTTGGCAATGGCATATCCTGAACTTGAGTTGCCGTAGAAAGGACGTTTGTCATCAGAATCGAGGATACCCAAGATATTAGGAGCCCCGCCTTTAAGGTCATCGCCTGTCTGACGATACAGGAAATAATGATGCTTGCTGCCCTTGTCAGGAATACAGATTGTCTGCGAAAGACGCGGGTCCCTGTCTGCCGACTCCTTGAGGAATCCGTCCTTGTAGTCATGACAGCCGCAGATTGAAATAGGAAGTCCCGTTTTCGCACAAAGATACTCCTCATAGCAGTCACGGCTCATTCCGTGAGGGGCATTAGGCATCTGCTTGGACACGTCATTGCCCATACTGATGGACGGAACATATTGCTTCGAAAGAATTATCTCTGAATTACCTTCGTAGTCATTCTGGATGAAAAGGTTGAAATACGCCTCATCCGGCCCTCCTTCTGAATAAAGGGAATATCCGTATTTAGGGTCCATAAGTTCACCTGCAGCATCATACGCAAGTTTGAGATACTCATCAGCGCCATCTAGGTTACGATACTTTCTCCATGTTCCCTCGTACAGACACAACCTTGCTTTCAGGCAGATTGCAGCATCTTTGCTGACTCTATATACCTTCGTTTTTACAGGAAGGAGCTTTATGGCTTCATCAATGGTCTTCACCACCTTTTCCATAACAACCACCCTGGAATCTCTGCCCTTATAGAGTTCAGGATCATCTACATCCGAGCCTTTGTCAAACCAAGGGACATCGCCGAAACGGCAGACCTTATTGAAATAATCCCAAGCCTTGAAGAAATATACTTCACCCGCATAACGGTCTTTGGCCGCCTGAGACGCCGGTGTCTTCTGATAGTTGAGTATGAACGTATTACAACTTCTTATCACTTCCCAATTCCACTTGGCATCAGAAGTGGTGACGGTATTCTGGCCATAAGTGATGGCATTCTGGCCTGACGGCAATATGTTGTCAGACTGATAGTCATTATTGAACATGTCTCCGCAATCCCATCCGTTAGGGCTTCCGTGTCCCAGTATAAGTCTAGGGTAGAACATGTTACAATATTTCTCGAGAGCCACGTCATCGGCAGTCTGCCAGAAATGGTCACCCGTCAAGGCATCCCCTGGAATAGTATCAAGATAATCGCACCCTGACACCAGCAGTCCAAGAGCCGAAACAATTGTTATTAATTTTATATTTTTCATTTCAGAATCTAATTAGAATGTAATGTTAACACCGAAAGACCAGCTTCTCATGAATGCGTATTCCTTACCGGCATTAGGAGAGCCGAACTCCTTGGAGTCCACGATATTGTCCGTAATGTCCGGAGTCATGAAAGGAGGAAGACCGGTCACCTCGAACACGTTCATTCCTGTAGCATATATTCTCGCATTCTCTATCTTGAGCTTATCAAGAGCCTTACGAGGGAGCGTATAACTGAGTGTCAGATTCTTGAGTCTGAGGTATGCTGCATTCTGGAGATACTTTGTCTGCACATACTTGCTCTTTCCGTTACCATTGCCCAGACGCGGATAGTAGGCGTTAGGATTTTCCTCAGTCCAGGTATTGTCAATGTGGTACTGGGTCACACAACTGTTATAGATGTCACGTCCGAATCCCCAGAAGAGATCACTTCCGACCCACACATCCCGCTTGCACACACCGTCGAACATAAAATCGAGGGCGAATCCATGCCATGCGACACCTCCGGTGATATTGAATTTGCATCTCGGAGTGGAATTGCCGATAACCCTTCTGTCTCCCGGATTGTCCAAGGTGTTCATTCCCGTGTCAATTTTGCCGTCATGGTTAAGGTCCTTGTAACGGATATCTCCGGGATGCCATTTTGCGCTCAAGAATTTCTGAACCTTACCCATTTCTTCAGCTTCAGCTTCATCCATGATGAAACCCTGTGTCTCGAATCCCCAGATTTCTCCGAGTTTCTGACCGACATAATAGTCGTTCAGGAAGCCTGAAGGGTTGTCGTGCTTGGTGATAGTAGCCTGATAGTCAGACAGTCCAACGCCGATGGAATAATCGAAAGGGCTGCCGGCCACATTGTTGATCCTGTCTCTCCACGAGATATTGAACTCCCATCCCTTGGTTCTCATGTCCGAGAGATTCTTCTTTCCTGAAGAAGTACCGAACACTGCAGGAAGAGTCACATTTCTCACCATTCCCTTAGTGTCTCTGATATAGGCGTCAAAAGAACCGGTAAGTCTGTTACCCAAGAATCCCCAGTCGAGACCCAAGTCATAAGTAACAACTTTTTCCCACGTCACGAATGAAGGTATGGTAGGAGTCTTGAGAGCATCTCCAAGTTTGCCGTCATATACATAGTCCTTGATAGGAGTCGATTCAATGATCGACATATAATCATGATATCCGTCGGTCACCTGATTTCCGAGCATACCCATGGAGTAGCGGACTTTCAGTTCATCTATCGCCGAAGTATTGTCCTTAACGAATTTCTCCCTTGCGATATTCCATCCAAGTGAGCCTGAAGGGAAGAACGCCCAGCGGTCATTCTTATGATATTTGGAAGAACCGTCATAACGTCCGTTCACCTCAAGAAGATATCTCGAATCGTAGTCATAGTTGAGCCTGTAAAATACACCCTGAACTCTCCAGAGAGTACCGGTTTCAGTATTCTTCAGATAGTCGGATGCCATATCGGTAACAGGAAGATTGTTATCATATAATCCATTCATTGTAAGAGTATTGCCATAATAATCCTTACCTTCCTGATTATAGCCGGCCATGATGGAAAAGTTGTGATTTTCATTCCATGAATGCTTGTATTCAGCCCAGACATTGACGGCAAGATAATTGTTGTTATAATGCTCATTGGTCACATTGTTCGGACTCCCGACAAGTTCTGGTTCGCGGCCTTCCGGATGCACCTGATAGAATGTCTTTCCATGCGATTTCACCTTTCTGAAGAAACTGTTGTAGGACACATCCCCCTTTACGGAAAGTCCTTTGACAGGATGGATGTCCAGACGTGCGGTGTACCACTGGTCCCATGTCTGGTCAATCTTTCTTCCGGCGAGGGCCATCTTTCCTACGACATTGTAATTGGTATGATAACCTGTCATGCACGCCCAGTCTCCATTTGGAAGAAATACAGGAGATGTAGGATACATACGGTAAACCTCATAGTACAGGGAGTATCCTGAATTGTTCTTGAAATCGACATTCGGATCATCATTCTTGATATTGTTCATTCTCGCCGTAACTCCTGCATCAATCCATTTCGCGAGTTTGAAGTCAAGCGATATGTTGGCATTCATCCTGTCGTACTTGTCATTTCCGTAACGAAAAATACCCTGCTGCCCTTTATATCCGAATGAAGCGTAGTATTTGATTTTTTCGGTACCGCCTGATACACTGAGATTATGCTGGTGCATGAAGCCGGATTTACGGTAAAATGCCCTGAGCCAGTCAGTGTTGCTGACATATGCCCAACCAGGATTTGAAGGAGTATTCCTGCCGTCCTGAATACCTTCCGTATCCACGAGGACACCAGGATTATGTTCAGGATCAGTTACATGCAGCTCAAGATAGTGCATGAACTTGTCGCTGAAATAATAGTTTCCAGGGTTATCATAGTCGAATGCCTTGTTCCAAGCCCTTGCCCAGTCGAGTGAATTCGGCATCTGTGGAAGCCTCGCAGGCGTATTCCAAGAAAAGTTGTTGTTATAGTTTACCGTAGCCTTCTTGTTGTTGGCACCTTTCTTCGTGGTTATAAGCATTACACCGAAAGCAGCCCTGGCTCCATAAACCGCTGCTGCAGAAGCATCTTTGAGGACAGAAATAGTCTCCACATCTTGAGGATTGACGAGTGAAAGGTCTGATATTTCCACGCCGTCAAGAAGAATGAGCGCATTGCCGCCGTTGAGGGATGTATTTCCGCGGATATTGATTTTTGCACCCTGGCTTGGCTTTCCGCTGTTGAATGTAATATTCAAGTTCGGAATCACGCCCTGCAGCCCCTGTGCGATATTTCCGATAGGCCTGTCTGAAAGAACTTCTCCTGATGCAGAAGCGACGGAACCGGTAAGGTTGAGTTTTTTCTGCACCCCGTATCCGACAACCACGACCTCATCAAGAAGAGTGGAATCTTCTCTGAGAGAACAATTTACGACTGATTCTCCCGCAGATACGGAAACCGTCTTCGATTCGAAGCCGAGGCACGAAAAATAGAGCGAAATATTGCGGGAGCCAATTACCGTCACCTGATATTTTCCATCGATATCTGTTGTAGCCGCATTGGCCTTGTAACCTGACTGAACGACGAAAACACCTGGCAACGGCTGTCCGTTCAGATCAGTCACAGTACCTTTGAGAGTAATCTTCTCGGATTTGCCCGTTTCACTTTTGGCTTTCTTCTCAATAATCACATAGCGCTGGTGTATGCGGTATGCCAGATCAGTTCCTGACAAGGCTTTTTCCATAATTGAATGTATGGAAGCATCCTTGACAGAAAGACTTACATTATGCCCGGCAACATCTTGGTCTCTATACTGAAAGAGATAGTCACTGGACTGTTCAATCTTTTTGAACAATTCGACAAGGCTGACATTTTTCTTCGTGTCCACTGTTACCTTGTCATTTTGGGCATAAGCCACACCTCCATAACAGAAGAAGCCTGCCAAAAATACGATCAAAGAAATGAATCTAAGACCCACCCTCTTCCCTCGCGGAAGAGACTTCGAAAACCTTGAATTCATTAATGTTTTAGATTTATAGCGTTATTATTACTGTGGAATTTTTCACTTGTTTTCACTTTGACAACTGATATATATCATTGATTTTCTTCCATTCCGCCCCGGTCTGAGCCGCGATTATATCCATCACCTGCGAAGCCGGAAGACCGGTATCAAGAGCTCCCGAATACCGCGCATCGTCGAAGACTCCAGCCTGAGGCACCACATAGATACCATAGACATCCATCAGTTTTTCTGACAGTTCGTATATGTTCAATGACTTGTAACGGAACAATCTGTCTTTCCATGCCGTAAGCAATGCCGGATCGAACTCACTGACTGTCAAGTTATTCACCTTACTATCAAACACAACTCTTCTTGAAGGTGACAACACTATATTCTGTGAGCTTGAACTGAAATCTATCTTTCCGGACACAAGAGCAGCACCCTTGAGTCCACTTTCAGGACAATTGAATGCATCGAAGGTAGTTCCCTTTACCGTAATTCCAGCCCCGTCGAGATCCACCGTAAACAGACAGTCTTCCATTCGCTCCACTTCGAAATATCCTTCACCGACAAGATGGACTCTGCGTTCCTTTTGTCCAAAAGAAGCAGTGTAATCCAATCTGCTGTCCTTGTTCAGATGTATTTTACTGCCGTCGGGCAAGACAAAAGAAGAGACAGAATCACCTGTAACAAGCGAATACTGATGTGACAGCTCCATTGTATGCTGAGAAATCATCCACCCGGCAATCACACCGACAGCCAATACGGCAGCCGTCGCAGTTGCCTGAAGAATACGCCTGTACAAAAGATTCCGCTTTCGCCCATGTGGACTCCGCACTCTCTTCATCAGTTTTTCCAACTCTTTCATGGCATCAATGTCGAATCTGTCAGACATGTCGGCATTCCAATAACTTCTGACCTGTCGAAACTCAGTCAGATTGGCATTGTCCGCCGCAAGCCAAGACGAAAAGAGATCATATTCCTGAGGCGTGTAGTTCCCAGAAAGAACCTTTGCCATCAAGGCATCGGTTTCCTCCTGAGTAAGCACTAGACTGTTGTTTTTTTCGTCCATAATATTCTGTTTCTTTTGAACACGGTTCACCCGCTCGGATTCAGGAATTCAGGGGAAAGAAATTGTCTTCACCCTATACTGTTCCAATTATTAAGTACCATTTTTATTCAAAAGCACTTACTCTATTTTTCATTTTTTTTGATTTTCAGCGTCTCCCTTATTTTCCGCATAGCTCTATAGATATGAACTTCAAGGGTTTTCGTAGATATAGCCAAGAGTTCAGAAGCCTCCTTGTACGACATTCCGTCCTCTCTTACCAGCTTGAATGCAAGCTTGCACTTCGACGGCAATTTCTCAATTGCATTGTTGATATCTTCTATGGTTTCAGATGAGATAAGATCATCTTCAGGCGAAGAAGTAGTACCCGCGAACAGGTCGAAAGGGATATCGTTGATATCAATAGTATTCAGATTTCTGCCTCGCAAATAATTCAAAGCCTTGTACTTGGCTACCCTATATATGAAAGCGTTGAAGTTCCTCACGTCGGTAAGTTCGACTCTTTTTTCCCACAATGCAAAGAACACATCCGAAACAATCTCCGCCACGACTTCTTCGTCCCGGACATAGAATCCCACATACCGGAACATTTTCCGATAGTACATAATATATAATTCCTGTAATGCCTTTTCAGAGGAATTACGGGCCAAGTCATTTATTATTATATCCAGTCCTATAGGGCTCATCACTCGATTTTCTCAAGTTGGTTATTTTATATATGTACCCATAAAAAACAAAATCCCTTACTCGATTTCCGATTTTTTTGCATTAAAAAAATAAATTGCGTAAAACATTGAATTATTTAGACTTATTAAGAAAATCTTGCATATCTTTGGGCCTCGATTGCTGAAGCAGCAGAATAGTTCCACATCATATTTACAAAATAAAAATGCATCCTAAACAGTATTTGACGCACGTCCTGATTGCAGGCGCAATGACACTTCTCGGAGGAATTTGTCAGGGTAAAACAGTTCAAGAGCCATACAAAAACGCTTCTCTTCCAATAGAGCAGAGAGTAGAAGATCTTCTTTCAAGAATGACTCTCGAAGAGAAAGTGGCTCAAATGAGACACATCCACTCCCACAACATGCTTGATGGCCAAGAGCTAAATATAGCCAAACTCGCTGATTTCTGCAAGGGAATGAGCTGGGGGTGTGCCGAATGCTTTCCTCTGACAAGTCAAAGCTGTATAGCCGCTGTACGCAAAATACAAGAATACGCAGTAAATGAGACAAGGCTCGGAATACCTCTTCTGATTGTCACCGAATCCCTTCACGGATGCGTCCAAGACGGATGCACCATCTATCCGCAGAACATCGCTCTAGGAAGCACGTTCAATCCAGAATTGGCATATAGAAAGGCCAAATCCATCAGCGGGGAGCTGCATACGATGAACTTCAGGCAAGTTCTCGCACCGGATGTGGATGTGGTAAGAGAACTTCGCTGGGGACGAGTGGAAGAAGCCTACGGTGAGGATCCGTTTTTGGTCGGTCAGATGGGTATAAATGAGGTTCTCGGCTATCTTGACAATGGTATATCACCTATGCCGAAACACTACGGAGCACACGGAAATCCACTCGGAGGTCTGAATCTGGCATCTGTCGACTGCGGAACCAGGGAACTTTTCGACATTTACCTGAAGCCTTTTGAAATGATATTCACGAGAACTCCGGTCATGACGATAATGTCAAGTTACAACTCCTGCAACAGGGTCCCGAACTCGGCGTCTCCATTTCTTATGAATGAAGTGCTTAGGGAGCGCTGGGGATTCAAGGGCTTCGTGTACTCTGACTGGGGCGCAGTCGGCATGTTGAGAACATTCCATAAAGTAGCTGAAACTGAAGAAGACGCCGCCTTTATGGCATTGAATGCGGGACTTGACATGGAGGCGTCATCCGAATATTATGCCACATTGGTTTCTGCTGTAAAAGAAGGCAGATACCCTATTGAGAAAATTAACGAAACGGTTCGTAGGATACTGCGCGTGAAATTCACTATGGGCCTGTTTGAAAACCCATATGGAATCACTGAACTGGCTTCAGGTATCCACACTGACAAGCAGACGGCATTGGCAAAAGAAATTGCGGACGAGTCCATTGTCCTGCTTCAGAACAACGACAATTTGTTGCCGCTCAATGCTTCCCGGTTCAAATCCATTGCGGTAATCGGTCCATTGGCAGACCAGCCTCAGTTCGGAGACTACTCTTGGGGGAAAGACTCAGAAGATGGAGCAACACCGCTTGAAGGCATCAGGAGCAGAGTCGGCAAGAATGTAGAAATCAGACACATAAAGGGATGCAGTTATTCTTCCCTCGACACGACAGGCATTGCAGAAGCGGCTCGCGTGGCTGCAGAAAGCGACCTCACAATCCTTGTTTGCGGAAGTTCAGGTTCGAGATTCGTCAGATCTTCCAACGCCGTGGCCACTACTGGAGAAGGCATGGACCTTCACGATATCGACCTGACAGGAGCACAGGAAGAACTCGTCCGCGCAGTTGCAGCTCAAGGCAAACCAGTGGTATTTGTTCTTGTTGCAGGCAAACCATTCGCGATTCCTTGGGAAAAGGCAAATATTCCGACGATTCTTCTTCAATGGTATGGTGGCGAGGAAGCTGGCAACGCCCTTGCAGATGTACTGTTCGGCAATGTAAACCCTTCCGGAAAACTTAATTACTCGTTTCCGCAAAGCACAGGACACCTTCCTGCATACTACAACCATCTTCCTTCCGACAAAGGCTTCTACAAGAGGCCGGGAAGTTACGAACGGCCAGGAAGGGACTACGTATTCTCCGACCCGTCATCGCTCTGGAATTTCGGTTATGGATTGAGTTATACGAAATTCGAGTACCTCAGTGCAGTTACTGACAAGAATTCATATGATTTCGACAAGGACACTTGTATCAATGTCACAGTAAAAGTCAAAAACACTGGTGACCGAGACGGCAAAGAGGTAGTTCAAGTCTATGTGCGGGATGCTGTAAGCAGCATTGTCATGCCGGTCAAGGAACTGAAGGCGTTCAAAAAATTATTCATAAGAGCAGGTGACTCTGAAGAGATTACTCTTGAAATACCGCTTTCAGAACTCAGATTGACTGACAATGACGGTTTCGCATTCTATGAAGATGGTGATTTTATCATCGAGGTCGGCACCGCTTCCGACGACATAGCCCACACCTTGCGCATTTATGCCGGAAAAGAAAAGGCCGCTGACAAGAACAGCTGCGTGAAGAATGCTGAAACAGTCTCACACAGGCCAGTAGGAAAGTCAATGAAGGTTTCAGGAATGACACGTGATATCCAATCCACCCCAGTAGCTGATGTGAAAATATACTCCGCATGGTCTGGAAAAGAACTTGGAACCACTGACAAAGACGGCAAATTCTCAGTCACAGTCCAGTCCGACGATACACTGCTCTTCAAATATAAAGACAACGACGCCACTGAAGTAAAGATAGAGGGCCGTCGCAGCATCGCCGTAAAATTGCTATAAGAATCTCGATAATTATCAAAACAGATACTGGACGAGCTGGGCTCGACTGACACCTAACAAGTAATTCGAGCCCAAAAAGGAAGATCATCTGAGGTCTGTCACTACCCAGGAAGAATCAGATTTCTTCTCGGCGAAACGGAAATCCGAAATGGGCTTCAAAGAGGAAAATGTCATGGACGGTATGGCAAATTCCGTTACCAGGCCGTCGTTGGCTTTTACGGAAGCCTTGAAAATGAGAGGAATATCAGCCGTGGTAAACCACACTGTCAGCGACGAAATGCCGAGTTTACCGGTAAGCGGCACCAGTTCCACCTTGTCCAGAGACTTGCCTGATTCGGTGACACGGACCGATGTGCCGACTTTGAAATGCTTGTCCAACTCGCTGATTATCAATGCAGGATCCATGGAAACAGCCATGCCGGAACCATCATCTACAGATTCAATGACAAGTTCCCGGGAATCCTCATCGGCGGTCCATCGGGTCACACCGTCGCAGTAAATTTCAATGTTGCCGAACGCGGTCACGAAAGCATTGCCCTGGACGGTCACTTCACCGGTGCCTTTCACGGGCACTTGCGACTTGGTCACGAACGAATACGGGAACTTCACGCATTTGCCGGAGACGGCCGCGGAAAAACGCTGCACCGCCGTCTGCGCAGAAACATTGAAAGCGACAGCAAGGGCCGCCATTGCCATGAGAAACCTCATAATATAACCGTTATGAATTGGCCTTCAGTTCTTTAAGTCGCAGATCCAGCTCTTCCAGACTGGATATCAGCACCTGACGCGGCTTGGAGCCTTCCTGAGGTCCGACTACGCCGGCAGCTTCGAGCTGGTCCATGACTCTACCGGCTTTAGCATAACCCATGCCAAGGCGACGCTGAAGATCGGATGTGGAGCCGCGCTGGTTGGCGACGACCATTCTCGCAGCCTCCTCGAAACGCTCATCCAGGTCATTCATATCCAATGCGCCGGTTCCATCTTCAGTCTTGTCCTCATCAGGAGCAGGCAGATAGTATGGTACATTGTAACTCTTCTTATAACCCGTCTGGGATGCGATTTCCTTGGTGATGGCAGAAATTTCACCGCTCTCGATAAGCGCGCATTGGACACGTACCAACTCAGCTCCGGCATAATAGATCATATCGCCGCGTCCGATAAGGGTCTCGGCTCCGGTCTTGTCCAGAATCGTCTGTGAGTCAGTTCGGGAGAACACACGGAACGCAATTCGCGTAGGGAAATTGGCCTTGATGATACCGGTGATGATGTCGACGGAAGGTCGCTGGGTCGCCAATACGATGTGGATTCCCGCGGCACGGCCTTTCTGGGCAAGACGTATGATGGACTTGGAAATGCTGTTGGCCAGCTTCCTGTCCTCGCCGCCCGCACCGCTGGACATCACCAGATCGGCATACTCGTCTATCACGGTCACGATGTATGGCAGGAAATGATGGCCTTCGGCAGGAAGGAGATGGCGGTCACGGTACTTGTCGTTATATAAGGTAATCTTGCTGACCTCCGCCTTGCTCATCAGTTCGTAGCGGACATCCATCTCGATGCAGAGAGACCTGAGAATCGCGTCTGCATCGGCAGCTTTCTTCACGATGGCATTCGACATTTCCTCTGATTCGCTGGCCGCCGTAGGAAGAACCGCCAGATAATGGTGAAGAAGTTTCGCATAAGCGGAGAACTCCACCATCTTAGGGTCGACGAATACAAGTTTCAGTTCCGAAGGGTGCTTCGAATAAAGCAGCGACGTTATCAACACGTTCAGTCCCACCGACTTGCCCTGTTTCGTCGCACCAGCCACAAGAAGATGCGGAGCCTCCGCCAGGTCGAACACCTTCACTTTCTGGGTCAATGTCGCATAACCTATGGCTACCGGCAGTTCCGCCTTGCTGTTGCGGAACTCGTCATCGTTCAGCATGGCCTTCAACGGCACTACCGAAGCGGTATCATTCGGCACCTCAATGCCGATGGAGTCGCGCAGCTGCACCATACGTATCTTAGTGGCATTCAATGCCATGGCAATTTCCTTGTTTAGGCCTTCGATTGCCGAGATCTTCACGCCGCTTGCAGGGAACACCTTATATAATGTAATGGTAGGTCCCACGACGGCGGTAACTTTCTCCACGCCGATCTTATAGGTTTCAAGTGTAGCCCTGATCTTGAAATTGTTACGCTTGAGTTCCTCGGAAGAGACGCTGTGGACCATGTCGGAGTAGTCATTCAGCAGGTCCAACGACGGAAATTTGTAGTTCTCCAACTCCTCGCGGACATCAATGCGCGGCAAATCCCTGGTCACATCCGTGGAGATGTCATCGCCATGCTGGATGGTGAAATTATCCGTCTTGGGCTGCGGTTCAGGCGACGGCTTAGGCTCAACTACCGGCGCAACAGACTGAGGTTCAGGAAGTACAGGCTCCTCCGGTTCCGGTTCTTCCTCTATCGGATTTTCCGGTTCCGTAACAGGTTCCGCCTCCTGCCCGTCTTCCGTACGGGTCTCATCTTTCCTGAAGAAATTGAATGTCTTCTTGTCCTGCTCCTCTCCGGATTCTTCATCCGTAGCGGCGATACCCTCACCGACATTGACAAACCATGCAGAGAACCTCCTGCTGACGAAGAATGTCCATACGATGCAGAAAATCACCAATATGAAGAAGGTGACGATGCTGCCGACCATGGTCTCCATCCATTTGATGCCCTGAAGTCCGCATTCGCCGCCGAGACTGCCTCCCAGCGTGTTCTCCAGCCCTGTCCTCAACGAGAAATAGGCCAGCACGAACGACATCAGCACCGCTGCCACGATGGCCAGGACCAATGATTTTATGACGGAGAATTTTCTTTCGCCGAAAACCAGACGGACGGACAAGATCACGAGTGCCACCACCACTGCGAAAGCACCCAGACCGAACAAGTCATTGACCAGGAACGCCGAAAGGCGCAGGCCCAGTTTGCCGCCGAAATTGGCAGCGACGGAAGCGGTGGAATCCATCATTCCGGGGTCCAAGAGAAGGCTCTGGTCCTGCTTCCAGGTGAATACATACGAAATGCAGCTGACCAGTGCCAACAATGTGAAAGCACTGACAGCCAAACCGATGAACCGGCGGAGCATCACTCTCCGGTTATCGAAACAGTCCTTGATTCTGGCGAAAAAACCCGGCATATCGGAAAATCTCCTAACGTTTCTGCTTGCCGTTGTTGCGATACATGCGCCTCTGTCCGTTTCCTCCGGACTTTCTGACCGTGGCGAAATCCAAGTTCATTCCCGGTCTGGAGAAATTGGAATCAGATGATATTCTGGACAATACCAGGCCATCCGGAACACGGATCCGGTAGTCGGACAACTTCTCGATATCATTGAAAATAGTCTCGTCAGCGACGCTGTCCTTGTTCCAGATCAGATACTGCTGTCTCATGTACATTGCCAGCGACCTGATCATGGCGGTTTTCTGCTCGCCGTCAGGCTCACCTGCGATCAAGTCAATGATACTCTCAATGTTACGTCCGTAATGGTTCGCACGGATAGGCTTCTTTTTCAGAGGGATGAGGTCCGGACGGGTCTTGCGCTGCTCAGGAGACGGCACCGGGTATGGGGCATCCACATCCAGGTCGTAATCAGCCATGATGAAAAGATGGTCCCACAGCTTATGCTCCCAATTGTCTTCGGAATGCACCTGCGGATTCAATATTTCCATCACACGGATAACGGCCTTGGCCTGCTCGGTACGCTTGTCCCTATCTTTTACAGCCTTCACTTCCTCCACCATCTTCAGCACATTGCGGCCATACTCAGGCATCGAAAGTTTTTCCCTTTCCGTATTGTAGTCGAGGACAATAGGATTCTCCTCATAATATTTGTCAACCATAAATACTTTGTGTTTAGTCCGTAAAGATACAACAAAAAGTCGAGAATCAGTAACATTTGGTAATCTGTGGAATATGAAGTAACTTTGCTTAGTTTTATTTTTTATAAAGACAACATTTAATCCTCCGATTACCAAATAATTATGAGGGTCCCTTTACTTCCTTTATGAATAATTAAGGTTAGTATATTACACTTTTTTGAGGGATTTTATAGGCCAATATAGTTCAATGTCAATGTTCCGTCACATACATGCGTCCGGAGGCAACGCTTTCTGCGCCGCCTGGCTGATGCTGTGCGTGTCAGTATCCTACGGCTGCCACAGGAGGCCGCTGGAGGACCCGGAATATCTGACGAAGGTCAATGTCGAGGTCAACATTGACAATATCCAAAATGTGACGTGCGACATTTACAATCCCAAGGTCCAGGCCCCTGTTATCGAGCCGGAGATGATGCATGTCATTTTCTTCGACAAGAAAGACAATATAGCTGCCGAGACGTTCATCACGGATGTTTCCACTGCCGAAAACGGGAGGCGGGTGATTTCCGGCGAGTTTTCCATAATTCCGGGAAGGTACAAGATGCTGATTTATGACTACGGCACGGATGACACTCTCATAAAGGATTATCATTCATGGGACAATGCTTGTGCCTATACGGACAGAGTTGCGTCCTATATAGCGAACCAGTATTCTTCCAATGGTGAGGTTCCGGAGGTCCGTGTGGAGCCGGAGCATCTGGTTGTCGCCAGGAATTCTGATGAACACATTCCCTATCATTCCGGCCTCTATACCATACATGCCGAGGCGCGTTCTGTGGTGGAGTCCTGGTATCTGCAGATAAAGGTTGACAGTCTTCAGTATGTCTCTGGAGCGCAGGCCCTGCTCCGCGGCATGGCCGGCTCGAATTTCATCGCCACTGACACCCGTGTCGATGTCCCTGAGACGTCGCTCTGGTTCAAGATGGTGAAGAGTGATGACGACGGCACGCCAGTCATCTGCGCGGTCTTCAACACCTTCGGGCGCATCGGAGGTTCTGTCAATGACTTGGAGGTCACTTTCGACCTTACCAGGACTGACGGCAAGGTTTTCCGGCACACCTTCGATATTTCAGACCTGTTCCGGAGTGACAATGCAGTACTTCATCATTGGCTTCTCTTGGAAGAGACTATCAAGATCGACCCTCCCAAGACACTTGGCGGTTATGATCCGGTCATAGGTGACTGGGATGATGAGCATAGGGAAATTGAAATCAAATAAACATATTAAATAATAAACATCATGAAAAAATTAATCGTACTTTTCTCCGCAGTTGCAGCCCTCGCTGCCTGCTCCAAGAATGAGGTAGTTCCTGCCGTTTCAGGCGAGAACGTGGAGATCTCTTACAAAGTTGCCCCTAGGACAAAGGCTGATCCTCAGGCTTTCGATACTAAAAATGTGTTCGCTTCTTGGGCTTATTATCTGCCTAAAGGCAAGAACTGGAGTGACAACTGGAAAGATGCGGAAATATTCATCGGAAAAGAAGCAGGAGAAGGTGTCACCATTTCTTATGGCAATAACGTTTGGAAAGACCAGACAGCTTCACACTACTGGCCAAAGGAAGGTAATCTTACATTCTTCGCGTATTCATTGAATCGAAACAATTTTGATCTTAAGCATGATAGTGGTAACACTTATCCTATAGTATGTCACAAGAGCCCAAATGCTTACGGAATTAATGCAACAATTGACTTAAAAGATAATAAGAATCTGGACTTGCTTGTTGCCGAGATTGCCAAAGATAAGACACAGAATGAAAATATTTACAATCTCAATGGTGTGCCAACACTTTTCAAGCACAAGTTCTCCAGAATACAGTTTGCCGTAAAGAAAAAAGAAGAATATACGGGTGCAACTATTACATTGAATTCAATCACATTCAATAACGTGGCACATGCTGGACACTACAGTCAGTTTAATAAAGAAGATGGAGACGTTAAATTCACACAGGATTATTGTAAAGCGGGAGAAATCAGAACATCTTTAGTCTATACAACAACTGATTTCAAAGTTACTTCTGCAACTGATTATGTTCCTGTCACAGAAACAGACGAGACATACTATATCTACATGCCTCAGGACTTCAAGAATGTAACAGAAGCTAAAAATAATGCCACCATCGAAGTCAAATACACTGTAACATTCAAAAATGGCACCTCCGAGACCTACACCAAAACTCTCAATGTCAAGGATATTTTCGACAGCTGGGAAATCGGCAAGAGATATACTTTCAACCTCATTTTCTCTCTCGATGAGATCAACTGGGCTCCTGGCGTAGATGACTGGAAGGATGAGACTAAAAACATCGACGTTGTAACTGGCGAGGTCAAACCGGCAGATGGTTCAATCTCTGCTGACGGCAACACAACAACAAACGATCAGCGCTAATAATTGATTCTCGACATAGTTCGAAACATATCGCAGAAAGCAGGGCAGAACGCCCTGCTTTTTTCATATCCAGAGGGCAAGGCTTTCTGTCAGAGCGTACTGAACTATACGTGCTCATCCGACTTCAATCCTCAGTCGGAGATAACGGTCACCACTTCGTCTTCAGCGACATACCAAAGCGACGCAGAAACGTCCTCATACCCCATTGCACGGTACAATTCGGCATATTTCGATATCTGTTTCTCATATTTTTTCAGATGACGGCCGAATTTGTAATCCACCACCGTCACCTTGCCCCCGTCGACAATCACGCGGTCGGGCCTGTAGACCTCGCCGTCGGCATCGATTATCGAAGTCTCATTGAAAACAGCCTCCCTGCTGTCAGGGAACCATCCGCGCGACTTCGCCGAAGCAATCCGCTCCGCCAGCATCGACCCTATCTCAACCTTTTCTTCTTCGTCAATGCTGCCGTCTCCGAAGCTGTCTTCCAATGCCTTGTCCAAATCCTCCGGAACGGCGACCTTGGACAGGATGTCATGAAGGACAATGCCTTTCAGCCTGCCTGACGCCTCGATTCCGGTCCGGCCTTCGGGAGAGAAGAAGTCGGCTGCCTCTGTACTGAATTTCAAGCGGGCTTTTCCCTCTTCAGGGTTCATCGGGAATGACTGATACGGGGTGTTTTCGATTTCCGGAGCCGTATCTTCCTGATTATCATGCTTGAACTCATAAGCCACGCCCATGCGGAAACGCTGCTCGAAATAATGCAGTTCCTCGCCTTCCTCTCCAGGTGCAATTTCCTTCATGAATCCGCCGGAAGAAGGCAGATGCGTATACCAATATAATATCTGCGACATCTTCGAGAATTTGTACGACGCCCCCTCCGCCACGGAACTGCAGCACGTCTTGGCCGGCAATTCCGAAATGATCGTCATGCCCTTTTCGGCACGTGTCGTGGTCACGTAGAACAAATTCAGGGCATCCACCATCTGCATCATCCATTCCGCCCTGTAACTATCCGAGAACAACGAATCGTCGATGTCAGCAGAAAGATTCACGCGATAAATGCCGGATGCGACAGGCTCAAGCGCGCTCCCCTCCACTTGCGGACGGCACCAGTGCACGTCATTCCTGTACAACGGAATCTTGTCGGCATAAGGGAATATCACATAAGGGAATGCAAGTCCCTTGGACTTATGTATCGTGATGATGCGCACGGCATCGGCATCGTCCGGCGAACTGATCTTGGGATTCGCGGCGTCCCAATATGTGATGAAATCCTGCAAGGAATTGCCATACACCTGCGACCAATCCTGGACGACATCCATAAACGCCTGAAGATAAGGCTTTTCGCCTTCGAATCCAGTTTCAAGTCCCTTCTTCATTTCACGGATGAAATACTCGCAAAGGTCCACCAGCGAATGATATTCCGAAGGCGGTTCAATGCCCAAGGACATTGCAAGATACGAGTTCAGGCTGTCGCCGGGATTGTTCGCGTACGAGAGCAATGCTGCCAGGCGTCTGACTGCCGGGGATGATTTCACGTCCAGTGAATCGTCGGAAATGACGGGGATGTCATTCCGCATGAGTTCGGCAGCGATGAGACCGCCTATACCGTTGGTTCTCACAAGAATACCGATATCGGAATTTCGTGCTCCGGTTCCTTTCAGCCTGCGCACTTCCCGGATTACGGCATGCAGCTGGGTATCAGAATCGGCATCCTTGTCACAGAAAAGCACATCGACATTGCCGGAGGCCGGATCTTTCGCCTTCACTTTCTGCGCCACGTCAGCATATATTCTGGAGACGGTGTCATCGCCGGTCATGGCATCCAGACATCCTGCGGCATAACGGTAGAATCCGTTGTTGAATTCCACGACATTGCGCACGCTTCGCCAGTTCGAATCCAGCGGCTTTTCCTCCGCCTGAGGGAACTGCGCCTTCAGCTTGGCATTCAACAGGTTCCAATCGGAATTGCGCCACCTGTATATGCTCTGTTTCACGTCGCCCACTATAAGGTTTCCGTTGCCGGCGGCATCACTGTCCGCAATCAACGGACGGAAGTTTTCCCACTGGATATTGGAGGTATCCTGAAACTCGTCCAGAAGGAAGTGGTCATAGCGCACCCCGATTTTCTCATAGATGAAAGGAGTATCGCTCCCGTCAATGATGCCCTTCAATATGGTGTTCGAGTCGTCCAGGCTAAGCACGTTCTTTTCCCGTTTCAGGTCATTGAACGAATCATTGATTTCCCGGCTGAGACCGAGCGAATATATCTGGGCCTGAAGGATTTGCGCCGTGCGGTATTCCTTATATCGCCATCCGAAAAGCGATATGAACTTGTCCAGCGGCGCGTCCAGTTTCCCGTCCACCAGCGGCAAAAGTGACGCGGCCTTGGTCTTCGCGAACCAGAGTCCCTTGTCGGCGGCTTTCTTCATGAAGGCATCGGTAGGACGTGCAACAGGTTCACCATCAGGCTTGTCCGCATAACCGTCCACGGCTTTCATGAATTTGCCGTTGAAGTCATCAGCATTGACATTCCCCATGGCGGCCTTGACCGCTTTGGCGGCGTCGCGGACCTCCGTCTGGAAATCATTGACAATGGCTGCACACCCTTTCTTCAATCCCGCCAACACGCTTTTCGAGCACGCTTTGTCTTCGTCAATGCCGTATCTTTCAACGAGTTCGCGATGTTCTTCGCTCTTCATCGCTATCGCCGTCTCGTACAGTTCCTTGTCCAATGAGAATTTTCCGTTCTTGAGGAGCTGCTCGCTCACGCTTTCGGTCAACCAGGACAGGAGTGCGCCGTTGTCTTCCGTGAGGGCATCGAGGATCCTGTCCACGCTTTCCATGACCAATGAATTCTTGTCCAGTTCGACCTGATAGGACGCGAACTGCCCGATTTCGCGCGAGAACGCTTTCAATGTCCGCTGGAAGAAGTGGTCTATCGTACTGACAGAGAACGCACTGTAATCGTTCAACACATTGAAGAGGAGCTTGCGGGACAATGCTGATATTTCCCCGGTGCTTTTTCCGGAGCCGGCAACAATGTCATCAATATAATTGGACGCGGCCGGATCGGAGGCCAGCACATCCAGTTCTTTCAGGATACGCTGCTTCATCTCGTCCGTCGCCTTGTTGGTAAACGTCACTGCCAGGATGTGGCGGTAAGCGTAAGGGTCGCCGCTTCCGAGCAGAAGGCTGATATATTCTTTTGCCAGGCTGAACGTCTTTCCGGAGCCTGCCGATGCTTTAAGTATCTTGATCATGTCCTATCTCCTATCTACCGCAAATTTTCCTGAAATCACACCATCCGCAGATTGCCGTATCGGTCGTCCTGCGGAATCCGACCTCCGGGGCAGACAATTCCTTGAAAAGTTCTTTCAGTTTCCCCGTTACCAAGTCATCGAATTCCTTGCATTCCGAAGAAGACAAAATACCGGAATTGAACAACTTGGGCACCGGATAAATCACATTTTCCACAGCCTCGTCACGGACATCTTTTTCCACGTAACGGTCGTAGAGGAACAGCTGGAGCGCCTTGGAAGGGCGGTTTTTCACATCCACTCCGAAAAGGGTTTCCGCTATCGCAGAGGCATTTTCCTCATTTATATTGATGTCTTCGTCCTCGACCTTTCCGGTCTTGTAATCGACGATACGCACCACTCCGGGCTCGAAGCTGTCCATCCTGTCGATGTAGCCCACGAACTTGAAGCCATCGAACGTCCACCATTTCTCCAGCTCCAGCCCCCGGATCTGAAATCTGTCGACCTTCTTTTCCCGCATCAGTTCAATGTCCTTTTCCAATGTTTTCAGGACATATTGGTTTATTACGTTCTCCAGCACCAGGTTACGTCCCGCCACCTCTTCGGCATTGAGCTGCCGGCGGATGAGCGCGCGGACTTTCGGCCTGATGATGCTGTCCTTTTCCGCGATCAGCCTGTCAATGTATTCGCGCGTGATTTCCTTCAACGGTTCACGGACATTGGCCTGAACATTTTTCCTGTCCATATCGAACTCTGGGTCGAGGGCGACGCCGCCGAGATACAGGGCGTACATCGTGTCGTGGTACACGGAGCCGACCATGCTGGAATCCATTGACTCTGAGACTTCTGACTCGGGCTGGAGTTTCTTCACCGAGCCGTAGTAGAATTGCGCCGGACAGGCGAGATAACGCTGGAGCGACGACACGGAATAGGTCATTGTCCTGATACGGTCGAGGTCTTCGGCGGTCTTTTCGATGGCGGTCTCGTCGGACGGCATCCCGATGCGGTATTTCACGACTTCGCGGGTCATCTTCGGGTATTTGTATTGGAAAGTCAGCTGTTTTATATAACGGCTTTCCTCACCGGATTTCAGGCCGTCGGTGCGGGAATCATACAGAAGCCACACATTTTCAGCGCGTTGGATCATGCGGAAGAAATAGTATGCCCAGACTGCATCCTGGTTTTCGTATGTGGGGAGCCCGAAGCCTTTCCGGAGTTCAGGCGGGATGAAAGACGAGCTCACGCTCCTGCGCGGGAAGACGCCTTCGTTGCAGGACAGGACAATGAGGTTCGTGAAGTCCATCGACCTGGTTTCGAGAGGGCCCATGATCTGGAGGCCCTTCAGCGGCTCGCCCTTGAAAGGAACGGAAATGCCGCCTATAAGCTGCTGCAACAGACGGACATACGTCATCGGAAGAATGGCCAGGGCTTGCGATTTCAGACGGTTGACGGAGAGGTAGTACTGCTTGGCGAAATGTGTCTCCAGGGCCATACCTTCCATGCCGGAAATCTTCGCTCCGATTTCACTGAGGAGTTCCAGCTGATATGAGCAGAAATTGCGTATCTGTCCGGCGTCAGCTGCCTTGGGATCTGCGATTACCGGCTTGAATATCAAGTCGAAAGGCCAGATCCCGGAGAGGTCGGACTGCGGAATATAGTACCGCGCCTCGGCTTTGATTTTCGCAATCCGTTCCTTGGCATCGTCATCCAGAACCGCATTGAGCAGACCGGATGAGAAAATCGACCAGACCTGCTTGTGGTAGAATGACCAGCCGGATTTGTTCTTGCGGATATGGAGCTGTAGGGCAGCTACATTGTTCATGAGCGCATAGACCTCGCTGCCCGACATCGGGTATCCCATCGTGACATTCACATTGCCGATTTCCGACGGTATCGTGTTCAGGAGCGGTATCAGGAGGCCCTCGTCGGGGAGCACAATGGCCGTATCGGCACCGGGCACATCCAGGTTTCCGACCCCGCAGAGGTCTCCGCCGGTCTTTTCCGCAGCGATTTCCTGCAGTATTTCAGGCAGATACTTCGCCTGTCCCACCGCCGACGGCACACTCAGGACATGAATTGCCGGGCCTTCGGCCAATGCCGCCTTGTCGGACGGTCCGTCATCCAATGTGAAGGCCTGCGGAAATTCCATGACATTCTGCGACATGAACATCGAGGAGCGGTTCATAGGATCGCACAGCATTGCCGAAGAAAAGTCCCAGCAGAACTCCGCGATCCCGGCATCACGCATCTTGCGCATCGCCGTTTTCTCGCATTCGTTCAATGCGTTGAGTCCCACGAACACGAACTTTTCCGTGTCACGGAAGTTGTCGGCAAGAATATCGACGGCGCTTTCCGTTTTCAGCCTTTCCGCGAATTCCCTATATGCCATGCCTTCATACGCCATCCCCTTCTCTTCCAATGCCTTGTTGAAGTTCCGGTAGAGCGGATAAAGCAGATTCCAAATCATCAGGAAGCGTTCCTTCACATCGGGGTTTTCGGCATCCAGATTGACGGTAAGCTTACCGCCTTTCCGGAAATGGCTTATAAACTGCTGTATCGCTTCGAGCTGTTCCGGCGACAGATAAGAATAGGTATCCTGGATTTCCTTGAAGTCCGCGACATTGGTATAAAGCCGTTTCGGGTCGGCGAGATATTTGTCCGTATCGTCGAAATCGCTCAATATCACGTCGCCCCAGAATATGAAATCGTCCAAAGGCTCCGCCTTGCTGTTCAATGCTTTATAACAATCGTACAGTTCCAGAAGGAGGTTCACCCTGTCGGTCGCGGCCGCACCGCTGACGCGATAAAAAAATTCGTTCATCGTCAATGCTGCCGGGGCAATGACGGGCTTCGGATGAGGTGCATCTTTCACGCACCCGGCAATCCATTTGTTGAAAAACACCATGGAACGCCTGTTGGGGAAGATGAAACAAAGTTTGCTGATATTATCGGCGGCATCGTAGTAATGCCGGGCAACTTGCCTTAGAAATGGGGTCATAAGAACAACATGGTTATGTGTTACAAATATACGGTTCTTGAGAGGCGTTATCAAGTGTTTTGGACGATTATTGTTAAAAAAAATTGCGGTAAGGCTTGCATATTGGAGAAAGATTGCTAACTTTGCTAATGGACTTAGAATTTTTCTAAATTAGAACAACGGAAATATTAATATACAACAAATTAAACGGAGAAATATTATGAAAAAGAAATTCAGATGTCTCGTATGCGGTTACGTTTATGAGGGTGAGAATCCACCGGCAGAGTGCCCTGTATGCCATGCAAAGGCTGACAAATTCGTCGAGGTAAAGGAAGAAGGCCAGAGAAGCTGGGCCTGCGAACATGTAGTAGGCGTTGCCAAAGGTTGTGACCCTGAGATTCATGAGGGTCTGGAGGCTCATTTCACCGGCGAGTGCACTGAGGTCGGCATGTATCTGGCAATGAGCCGTCAGGCAGAGCGTGAGGGCTATCCTGAAATCGCAGAGGCTTTCAAGAGATATGCTTTCGAAGAGGCCGAGCATGCTGCAAAATTCGCAGAGCTTCTCGGTGATGTAGTATGGGATACCAAGACCAATCTTGAGAAACGCATTGAGGCTGAGGCTGGTGCATGCGAGGGCAAGCTCGCCATCGCTACCAAGGCAAAGCAGCTCAACTACGATGCAATCCATGACACCGTCCACGAGATGGCGAAGGACGAGGCCCGTCACGGAGCCGGCTTCCTCGGTCTTTACAACAGATTTTTCAAAAAGTAAAGCGGCCGTGACAAATCATCGTAATGCGTAAAGCATTATGATATAGATAGTTAACCATTTTCAGAGTTATCGGTATGTAAACTCTGGAAATGGTTAATCATTTAATAGCCATGCGGTTACGCTCCACACCCAGTGTATCAGGACGGGCGAGGTAAGGGGAAGATGAGAGTCGAACTTGGAAAGGACGGGATGCTCGGGCGAGGCGAATCATGAGGAAAGCGGAGGTTTATTCGTGATAAATTAGTATCTTTGAGGATTGCTTGGCTCCGAAGTCAGGAGACGCACAAAAACATTGGAATATAAAGATATTACGATATGGAAAAAGTCATTTTGACAGGCGACAGGCCGACAGGCAAGTTGCATCTGGGACACTACGTCGGTTCATTGAGACGCAGAGTCGAACTTCAGAACGCTGGCGATTACGACAAGATGTTCGTATTTATCGCTGACGCACAGGCACTTACGGACAATTACGACAACCCGGAGAAGGTACGTCAGAACATCATCGAGGTGGCATTGGACTACCTCTCATGCGGCATCGACCCGAACAAATGCACATTGTTCATACAGTCGATGATTCCTGAGCTTACCGAGCTGACATTCTATTACTTGAATCTCGTGACGGTGGCCAGGCTTCAGAGAAATCCTACCGTAAAGTCCGAAATCCAGATGAGGGAGTTCGAGAATTCACTTCCTGCAGGATTCCTTTGCTACCCTGTCAGCCAGGCTGCGGACATTACCGCATTCAAGGGCACAATCGTGCCGGCCGGCGAGGACCAGGAACCTATGCTTGAACAGACCCGCGAAATCGTCCGCAAGTTCAACAGCATCTACGGTGAGGTGCTAGTGGAGCCTGAAATTCTTCTCCCACAGAACTGCGTATGTATGAGACTCCCTGGAACTGACGGCAAGGCCAAGATGAGCAAATCTCTCGGCAACTGCATTTACTTGAGCGATGATGCGGCTACCGTATGGAAGAAGGTGAAGAAGATGTCGAACGGCGAACCGAGAATGAGCCAGGACGAGCCGGGCCATCTTGAGGGCAATGCCGTATTTACATACATTGACGCATTCAGTTCACCTGAGGATTTCGCAGAGTTCTGGCCAGAGTTCCACAGCTTGGAAGAGCTCAAGGAGCAGTATGTAAAGGGCGGCATCGGTGACGGAACCTGCAAGAAGTTCCTGAACAGCGTCCTTAACAAGAGACTCGATCCGATCCGCTCAAGGCGTCATGAGTTCGAGCAGGACATCCCAGAGGTGTTCAATATCCTGAAGAAGGGTACCGAGAAGGCCCGCGAGACAGCTGCCAAGACATTGGATGAAGTTCGCAACGCAATGCGTATCAACTATTTCGATGACGCAGAGCTTATCGCAGAGCAGGCTAAGAAATATTTGAAATAGTTATTTCATCAGTGGTTTATAATCAACCCCGGCTTCGTCAGTTCGAAGTCGGGGTCGTTTTTAATCATAGTCATCATATCCAGGAGGGTCATCAGGCAGTTCGGCATTGAAATCAATCGCGCCCCACATGGCTTCGATGGTGCGTCGGTCTTTCTTGGTAGGCCGGCCGGCACCCCTGTCGCGCTTGACGAAGAATGTCTCCACCGGAGCTTTCATCTTATCCAATTCGGACTGCGGCGTAAGGTTTTCCGCGTATTGGGGCACCAGCTGCGCCCCTACACGGTTTTCTATCAGACCAATGACCTTATAGGTGAAATGTATGGCGGCCTTGCGTACTTCGATGCTGTCGCCGATACGGATCATCTTGGAGGGCTTCGCATCGGAGCCATTGACCTTCACGCGGTTACCCTTGCATGCTTCGGTCGCCTCGCTTCTAGTCTTGAAGACCCGGATTGCCCATAAATATTTGTCGATTCTAACTTCTTCCATAATAGATGAATTAATTCAACGGCCAGTCTTTGGCTTTTTTCATGTTAGCACGGAGCAAATCCTCGACAGAGGCTTTCGTGCCGCCATCATTGACAAAACGGTCATCGGCGTCGTCTTCCGGGAGTTTGGCCTCGACGGACGGGTCGATATACCCGTCTTCTTCCTCGTATGGCTCGACAGTGGCTTCGAGAAGAACGGTATCCCTGTCTTGGGGAACGATGAAGAAGTCGGTCAACTCGGCCGGTATCAGGAGAAGCTCACCGGCATTGATATCATATTTGTCGATTCCGGAGTCCTGTTTCTGTATCTGGACGGCGGCTGAACCGGAGGTACAAACGTATATGAGGAAGGCGTCGGAGGTGCCGGTGTCGATGTGCAGGGCGTCTTTCAGCGCGATTTTCGTCACGGTGAACTCCCTGATTGACACGAGCTTGTCCGTCACCTTGCCAGCGGAGGCGTCCGGAGCGGCAGCGGATTTCACGTGGAGGTCATGCACCTTGTCGGAGTGTCCGCCGGCAGGGATTGTCAATGCCGTGTCGTACCCGCCCAGATTCACGAAATCGAAGGCCGCTTCGAGTGAAAGTTCCTCTGTATCAGACATTACGTCATCCATCAGGTTACGGCGTGTTCTCTTTTTGGAGGCATCGCGTCCGGCGCCGGAAGGGTCATAAGTGAAAGATGCGGCATTTGTCATGACGGCATCTCCCCAGTTGTAAATCTTGAAGTCCAGGTCGGAGGATTCGGCGATTTCGGCAATCACCACACCGCCGGCTGCAGCGTGCATGAGACCGGATGGAATGAGGTATGAATCGCCTTTGTGCGGAGTCACCACGTTGAGCACTTCCTCCAGCGTCCCGTTGTGGCATCTTTCATATAGTTCCGTCGCGGAGATTTCCTCACGGAGGCCCATGTAAAGTTTCGAACCTGGCTCAGCATCAAGCACATGCCAGAGTTTCACCTTGCCGAGGGTGTCGTAACGCTGCGCTGCGATCTCATCGTCGGGACATACCATGAGCGGCGTCCTGCCTTCGACGTCCAGAAGCTTGACCATCAGCGGGAATTGGCGTCCGAAACGGGCGTAGGAGTTTTCTCCGACAATGTCTTCGAGGTATGTTTCCAGAATTTCGCTGATGGTGCTGCCTTCCAGCCAGCCTCCCACGACTTCGGAGTCACGGAATCCGAGGTCGGCAAGTTCCCAGCTCTCCCCTATCTTGTCCGTCTTGGTCAAAGGCATCTCGACATATTTCTTCTTCCCTGCTCCGGACAATCCGGCTTCGACCTGTTCAGTATATGTTTTTCCCATCTTGCCGATGAACCAGTTTCCGCCCCATTCGGCGCGTTCTGCCACAGGACGGAACTTCATCGGATATAATTTCTTCTTTTTCTGCTCCATAATCAACTTCATTGAACTGACAAATATAGGAATAAATCGCGATTTCCTTCGTATCTTTGCGGACTACGGCATTGACATTTTTTATTAACCCGGCACGGCAGGGAGCCGTACTCGCGTGCTTCATATAAGATATATCCGAAATGGCAGACGAGAAGATCATCTTTTCCATGAACAGGGTAGGAAAGGTCCTCCCATCGAGCAATCGAATTATACTTAAAGACATCTGTCTATCATTCTTTTACGGAGCGAAGATCGGCATCATCGGTCTGAACGGTTCCGGTAAATCGACATTGATGAAAATCATTGCCGGTGTCGAGCAGAGCTATCAGGGAGAGGTAGTCTGGGCCCCGGGGTACAGCGTCGGCTATCTGGAGCAGGAGCCTCAGATGGATCCGGAGAAAACGGTCCTGGAGGTGGTTCAGGAGGGCGTTCAGGAGATTATGGACGTGCTCAAGGAGTATGAGGAAGTGAACCTGAAGTTCTGCGAGCCGATGAGTGATGACGAGATGAACAAACTCATTGAGAGACAGGGCGAACTCACCGAAAAAATAGAGCATTGCAGCGGCTGGGAAATCGATTCGAAGCTGGAAAGGGCGATGGACGCGCTCCAGTGTCCGCCTTCCGATGCGAAGATTGCCACATTGAGCGGTGGTGAAAGGCGTAGGGTGGCGCTTTGCCGTCTGCTTCTCCAGCAGCCTGACGTGCTTCTCCTCGACGAGCCGACCAACCACCTCGACACGGAGAGTATCCAGTGGCTGGAGGCTCATCTTCAGCAGTATAAGGGTACCGTAATCGCCGTGACCCATGACCGTTACTTCCTTGATGATGTAGCAGGATGGATTCTGGAGCTTGACAGAGGTGAGGGCATTCCTTGGAAGGGCAATTATTCTTCATGGCTGGAGCAGAAGACCAAGCGTCTGGAGATGGAAGAGAAACAGGAAAGCAAGCGCAGAAAGACATTGGAACGAGAGCTGGAGTGGGTCAGAATGGCTCCGAAGGCCCGTCACGCGAAATCGAAGGCCAGACTCGGCGCGTATGAGAAGCTCGCCAGCCAGGACGGCAAGGAGAAGGAGGCGAATCTCGAAATCTACATTCCGGACGGTCCGAAGCTCGGCAACAAGGTCATTCTTTTCAATGATGTTTCGAAGGCGTACGGCGACAAGTTGCTGTTCGAGCATCTTTCGTTCGTTCTTCCGCCTGCCGGTATCGTCGGTGTAATCGGTCCTAACGGCGCCGGAAAGACGACATTGTTCCGTCTCATAATGGGTCTGGAGCAGCCGGACAGCGGCGACATCACCATCGGCGAGACCGTGAAGCTGGCTTACGTGGACCAGCAGCACAAGAGCATTGACCCGGACAAGACTGTATTCCAGACGATTGCGGACGGCTCGGACTGGATCAGGCTGGGCAAACGCGATGTAAATGCTCGTGCATACGTGTCGCGTTTCAATTTCACCGGTTCCGACCAGGAGAAGCTTTGCGGGGTTCTTTCCGGTGGTGAAAGAAACAGGCTGCATCTGGCGCTCACGCTCAAGGATGAGGGCAATGTCCTTCTGCTCGACGAGCCTACCAATGACGTGGATGTCAACACTATACGTGCCCTGGAGGAGGGTCTCGAAAATTTTGCCGGCTGTGCCGTGGTGATTTCCCACGACCGCTGGTTCCTGGACCGTATCGCCACACATATCCTCGCGTTCGAGGGTGATTCCCAGGTTTATTTCTTCGAGGGTACTTATTCCGAGTACGAGGAGAACAAGAAGAAGCGTCTGGGCGACGAGGAGCCTAAGAGGTTCAAATACAAGAAGTTGATGGAGTAGATGGTGGGGATGGCGTTGTAAAAACATCTTCCATCTCGCCAAGTCCGCTTCTACGCTATCAGCCACCTAGCCATGCCCTGTCGGGATACTCGTCGGGAGGTCTGGCGGGGATGCTCGGCGGAGTGACCGTCGGGACG
>SAMEA3663023__coassemble_688_pt1 | contig 47571 bp, 37 predicted proteins | sample SAMEA3663023__metabat2_low_PE_030 | metagenome-assembled genome bin SAMEA3663023 (sample SAMEA3663023) | pig gut metagenome | biome: pig gut; feature: pig-associated habitat; material: faeces | place: France | collected 2012 | reverse complement strand
GCAAAGGTAGCTACTCCCCAGCAGCCTGGATAGACGTCCTTAATCGGATGCTTACCAATATTAGGGGATTGCCGTTTAATGTTTACAATTTGAGCGAAGCAGCGACCAATCCCTTTATTTTCGCATCGGACTCATCATAATTTCAATTATATATCTTTTTCCAGTCGTTTCGGCCGAAATTTTCGTCTGTTTTTCATAATGAGAGTACAGTTCCCTAACAAGAGTTCCTCAATGACTGCGAGTCTCCGTGTTAGACAGCCGACAAATGCTCCCTTTGTTCTATCCTGTCCGCCAATTGCACCACGTTTGCTGTGTTGATGCCGAAGAAGATAGATATACCGGATTTCCGTCCGCTTCGTCCTGGCCTTGACACGTCGGAGATTGTAGAGCTCGTTCTGTGTCCCGAACGAGCCTTTCATCGCAGTCACCCTCACTCTGGAAAACTCAATCCTTGCCGTTCAGCTGTTCCATCAGTTTCGAGCAGATGAGTCCCGTGTACATCTTCAGGAACATCAGGGTCATTTTCCCTTCAGGAGTGAAGAACGACCTGCGTCCCAGCTTCGGCCTCATGCTTTTCCTAACCAGACCGAAGTTCTCTGCTATCTCGCGGAGAGGAAGCAATTTCGTATCCTGCCCAATTCGCTCTTTTCGAAAGCTGAATAGTAGAGTTCGTAAAAATTGAACTCCGGAAACGCAATGTTTGACGCTATTTCAGAATAATTTCGCACTTTTGACGTGCAGATTAATTTTGCGATTCCCCCAATTTTTCACTTTCGTCGGTGGTTGGGGGAATTCTTTTTCCCTTTATCAAAGTTGCGAAATTTCTATCACTTTATCAATCAGCTCGTTAGGAAAGTCGAAACCTTTTAGGCATTTCCCGACAGTCCCTATTTTAGATTGTCAATAAGAGAGTCGTAAGAATTTAAAAACTTTTAGATATTTCTTGGCAGTCACTTTTCTAACGTGTTCCTGTATAGCTCTATATATTTTTTATAATTCATTTCTTTATCGAAATTACTCTTAACCCATTCGATGCACTGTTTAGAATATGATTTTTTTCCATTTGATTTTATCCTCATCATTGCATCCCATAATGCTTCTGGAACGCCGTCTGCAACAGCAAAACTACACTTTCCATTCACAGTTTCTTTTACACCAGTATTTGAATAAGTGACAACTGGTGTGCCACACGATTGCACTTCCAAATTTAATAGCGACAAAGACTCCTCTCGTGTACAATTAATCATCACATCTGCGGCGCTATAGACATCACGAATTTCTTCTCTTGAAGAAACAAATCCATAATTAATCATTTTATCTGTCACGCGACTTTCATCAAATCCATTACCAATGAATACCATGCACATGTCTTCAGTTAGTTTAGATGCAAAATACTTAAAAGTATCATCGTTAATACCTAGAAACCATTTGTTTGAGGGTGCAAGAATTATAAACTTTCCGTTGAGACCTAAATTATAAATAATATCTGTTTTTGTGGGGTGAAAGAATGATGTATCTATTCCATTATGAATAGTAATACACATCGCATTCTTAAAAATATTCTTACTAGCCTCTTCTGTGATCCAGTGTGAAACTCCAACTGCAGTGAGTTCTTTGATGTTGCCAAATAACTCTTTTCGAGATTTTAATATCGAGGACGAACCATCAAAAAGATAGGCCGGAAATTCTTTATATCGCTGTGGACAGTTACCACAATTATTTAGCCATTTCTTACAACCAGCACTTGTATAATGAGTACAACCACCTGTATAGAACCAACAATCATGTAGTGTAACAATAATTGGTATCTTCTTTTTTGATGCATATTTAAGCAATAATGGGAGATTAATATATCCGCTATGCAGATTGTGTAAATGTATAGCGTCTACCTTAAACTTGTTAAGATGATATAATAGTCTTATGGTTGTAAAAACCGAGAAATAGCCCTGCTTCCCTGAGATTCTAGACAATATTGCATGAAGTTTGTTGCTAAAGTAATTACCTATTTGATAGCCACATGTTACAATCCCTTTGGAATTTGAATATACTACCTCACAATCTATGCCGTTTTGTTGACATATTACTTGCAAGTCTTTAGTAATTAAACCAGTACTACCGAAACCATAATTGGCATTAATTTGAACAATTCGCATAGTTAATAATACATAAAGCCGGGTACATTTTCCCAAAAGAAATGATAGATATTACTAGATGTGAGTACTCTATATATAAGGAAAGTTGTACAAACAACGTATGCAATCCTACGATAAGATACGTGGTCAAAAACATATGGGAGTGACACCATCATATACAAAGTAAAATACTGCCCGATTCGAATCATTGTACCATCTAGGAAGATAAGCGGAACTGATAATGTCATTAAAATGTTTGAAGGTACGAGAAAAGATAAGCGTTTAGATTCTATTAACTTTCTACAATTTAAATATTCATATATGCTAATGAATGCACATAAAAGCACATATACTATAGGACTCTCATCATTATCCCCATTAGCATATGACGCATAGTAATCATTTGCGAGAAAACTTGCCATATATGAAACTATACTTCGAGAGCTAATAGCAATAACAGGCATCAATATTATTGCTATTAAGTAGAAGCTTTTTTTTATACGATTAGGCATAATCATTAATGGTATAAAGCCTAACATAAACAAAAGTGAAATATGAATAGTTGACCCCGCCAGAATTATAGGAATAACTATCTTCCATTTGCGGTCGTTGATAAGCGGAATTAAATAAAAAGCAATACCAGTAGTAATACACTGTCGTAATCCGCTGAGTGCAATGATATTAAATAATGATAGATAGAGAATAAATGCCAATAAAGCTCCTTCAATAGATTCTGTATAGCGTGTAAGAATTTTCCATAATCCATAGAAATAGAAAAAAGCCACTGCAACTAAAAACAACTGCCAAGAAGGAATGAACTGACTAAAAATTTTTTCTAGTACCACAAATGCAGGATCTCGAAATTCGCTAGCTCCAACTGTGAATCCAGAGAAAACGTCAGCCCAAGAAGAATTACACGCATATTTAAACATTTCATAATAATGAGGAGTATCAGGACCAACGGATATGTGTCGAAGACCCGCCTCTAGTCCTAATAGCAAACAGCCCCATGTGATAAAATGTCGTTTGTAGGCTAGTCCCTTTCGAGCATAGATAAAATAGAGGAAAATTAGAATCAATGCGATAATGCTAGGTATATTCATTTTTATACTCGTTTTACAACGGTTCGATAAAATAATCTTAAAAAAGTGTCTGTATTTGACGGTATCTACACGTTTTTGAATCTTGAATTCCTATTAAACTGAATGACCTCTTTTTATTTTGTTAGTTACTATCAGGTACATTCTCATAATCGTTTATAGTATAAGACTGCCGAATGTACATTTTTAAATATTTGTTTAATACAAACTGCTGTGCTATTATGTATGGAAGAAGTATAAGCATGTTAGTCCATACAACAAAGTCCCACCTTGTTAAAGAGTAAAAAACTAATATCAATATAAACTTTAGCAAGACAGCTAACAAATAGCATATAGTTTGAGTTTTCATCATAGCAAGCCCATTGGCAATTGTTGAAAGCATACCGGAATATAGAAAAACTGCACTAAATAAGGCAAATGCGGTTGCAGTTGTATAGTTAACGTCAACTGTTCCTGCTCCTAACCATACACGCATCAGCCAAGGGATAAAGGGAACTATAAGTAATTGAAGAACAAGAATACACAAGCCGCCAATTTTTATATAACCATATAATTTCCCAAGCCATTGATAATTACCTTCGGATTGAGCCTTTGTGACTACCGACCAAATGGGAGTAAGAGCGAGAGATATAATCATTGTCCCAATAGTTGACAACTTATAATAAAAAGTATATTCAGCAGTATGTCCTGCTCCATATAGATTAGTGATAAAGAACTCATTCGTATTAGCTATAATCATATAGAGGATCTGGCATATGAAAAATAGGGCTCCTATTCCCATAATTGCCTTAATGTTTGATTTGTCGACAAACTTTATAGAAGGGCGACAATCTTTTAATTTTCCACAAAAAATTATTATTCCAGCAACAATCACGGGCAAATTCGAGAGAAAAATATATGCGAATGATACATTCAGGAGTGCCTCTTCCGGACTATCGAATTTTGCAATGACAATAAAGATGAGCTGTAGGATACTGACACATAATGCAAGGGCATTGTTTATTGCAGATTTCTGCAACGCATAAAATATTGATGATATGGTTGTAAGAAAAAAACGCAACATTATCGCTATAAATATAAACAATGTTGCAAGAAGTAATGCGTGAGACGATATTATGCTAGTATCGATATTAAACAGTTTGTTTAAATTCATGGAATACACCAATATTATTCCAATGACAGACATTACTATAGTAACTATGCCGACGGAGAACATTCCAGAAGAGATCACTCTCTTCGCCTTATCCGTATCATTTGCAGTGAATGCTTTTACTAAATTATTTCTAATACCATTGCCTAATCCCAAATCAAAATTCAAAAACCAGATCAATACGGATAACAAAGTGTACCACACTCCAAGAACCATATTATCATTGAAATATTTGATAAACAACGGAGTCGTGGCAAACGATACGATCAGAGAAAGTCCTTTGACGACAAATGATTCAAAGACATTTTTAATGACAATCTTACTGTTTTCTCCTAGATGTTTGTATTTGTTCCACACTTTCATTGATCTAGTAAATTTGATAGTTCTTCGCTGAATTTGTTATCCAGCTTTTTCAGTATTTCATTTCCACATGTGTTATCTTTGCTTGCGCTCAATATTGCTGCGGCTATTTTTTCTGGCGTTTGTTTGTCATAGAATACAAGGCTGTCCACTACTGCAGATTGTTCAATTGCCGGGATTCTTATTGAGACAACCTTGAGCCCATTTGCAAGATATACCAATATCTTTGATGGAAAGGATGTTGAATTAAATGCAGCGCTCGGGTCCTGTGTGCTCAACCCGATATGGCATTTTTGAATGAAATGCTTATAATCATTTCCTTTTAGTTCTCCTTCGAATGTGACCTTAGCTTTAGATTTAGTTTGAATTTCGTCAACAATGGTTTTGATTATGGCAGGATCTCCAAATCCACAGATGTGAACATGATAATTTGCTGGAAGGAATTCGGCAGCGGCAGTCGCCGCAAATGCGCCACCCTTGTTTGGATCTAAAGTGCCGCCGTAAACGACGTGGATTTTACCATCCGAAAATTTCTTTTCAATAATGCTTTCAATTGCATATACGCCATGCACAACAAGAGATGGCTTATGAAATTTATTTACCTTCTGATCGAGCAGTTGGGTCGGGAAAATATATTTTTCGCAAACATCAATAAATTTGTATTCGTTACGACATCTAGTCTCTGTTTGTTTGCTCACATCTTGATAAATCTCCTCTATCTCTCCAATTATCCGAATAGATTTCAGTCTACAGAGTTTGAGAAATGCAGAGTCATAGCCTAAACTATGGTATACAATTATTTGCTCGTCACGCTTTATATTTGTTAGGCACCAAAAGAAGAACTGCAATTCCATCCACAACCTGTTTAAGATGCGAAGTGGAGACGACATTTTACCAAAACTGGAAAAATATCTAATACTGTTTTCTCCTACGCTCTTTACTGATGAATGTAGAAAATATGGTTCAGCACTTGATGCCCTTGATATAAGATCCACACCATATCCCATTCTGTTCAGCACACTTATGATATAATCAATTTTTGTGTCTGCTGCAGGGCTGTTATCCCGGCGTTTTCCTCGCTCTAAGCAGCCATGATATGTAAAATATTTTATTCGTTTGAAATTCTTCATCTATCTAAAAAATCATACTCGCATTCTATTCCAATTGATACTAACCTTGACCTCTTTGGCAGGAATACCTGCAGCAATACAGTTGGCTCGGACTGATTTAGTTACAACGGAATGACTAGCAATGACAGAGTTTTCAGCTATTGTCACGCCTTTATTAATATTCACGTTATAACCTATCCAGACATGGTTGCCTATTGTGATATCCTTTGCCGGATTTGTTCTCTTAAATGTTGATATATCAATGATAGAATGCGAATCAGAAAACGCTCTCTTCATAAGACCTTCAGAACTGCGTACTTGTTGTAAATAATGCTGTTACGCCTTTGATGCAATCCGTTACAGTGGGTGATTCGTTTCTTGTTCTTCACCACCAAAAATCCGTGCCAGTTCAGAAATATCCGTATTGTACTGGTTGTCCAATAAATACTTCAAAGCCATCTTTAAAGCTCTGAATGCAGAGTTGCCGTTAATTGCTGTTTTCGTCAGAGTCATTCAGCCAGAGGGAACCATTATTCATCGCACCATAATGTTCTGAACATTGGCCACACTTCACCTTGTTGGCGAGGAGTAAGTTTTGCGAAATGACACTTTTGATAAAATCCGAGAGCGCTATGATTACTTGTGTGATACGCCTTAACTGTCAGAAATACGCATCCAGCCAATGTCTGCCGTTTTGCGTATTCGGCAATCTCATCAACAATCGCTTTTCCTAAATTTTTGTGCTGGTAATCTTCTCTCACTGCCAAATAAGCGATTTCCAGAGCCGGATAAACGGACTTGTTTTCGAATTTTATTCTATGATTTTCCTCAACTTTAGGACTCCAAGTATCAGAGATTCCGCTATTCATTTCCTCAAAATCATCAGTCTCAAGGACTATAGAGTCAAATGCCAACGCGAATACCGCTACTACATCATCGCTTCTATTTTTCGTTGAAACTGAATAAGCCGAGCAATAGTGATTCTTTGAATATATTTCCAGTTCAGAATGAATAAACTCATCCAGTGATTGAATTCCACAAGAAAAAGATTTCAAGGATTCGAAATCACAAACTAAATCATTATTTCCAATCGAAATGATACTTCTTTTCTCCCGAGTCTTTTTTTTGAGATACTTGTTTAGAATTTGCAACGACCGAGTCCTTTGCTGCTTTTCTTACTGCTGCAGCAAATTTCCCGGTTACAATAACCATATGTTCCTTAATTCCCAACATATCTTCAAATTCTTAATGCAAATATATTCATAAATTACAATATTCCAAAAGATTATAATAGTTTGATCTGCTTACTCATCGTAAAATGCACTGTTTGAGAGTACAATGGCTCAGAACTTCCTCCAAACCATCTTATTAACCACTCCCACGTAGCTCTGAATGATCTTCACGACTTTCGTGCTGACGTTTTCGTCGGTGTAGTCTGGAACCGGTGTGCCGTAGTCGCCATTCTTTACTAATTCCACTGCAGTCTCCACTGACTGGAGCAGTCCATTGGTGTCGATGCCGGAGAGAATGAATCCAGCTTTGTCGAGAGATTCCGGACGCTCTGTGGAGGTGCGGATGCAGATGGCCGGGAACGGATGGCCTACGCTTGTGAAGAATGAACTTTCTTCAGGGAGGGTACCGGAGTCGCTGACCACTGCGAATGCATTCATCTGGAGGCAGTTGTAGTCGTGGAAGCCTAGCGGTTCGTGCTGGATGACACGCGGGTCTAGCTTGAATCCGCTGGACGCCAGTCTGTTGCGGCTGCGCGGATGGCAGCTGTAGAGAATAGGCATGTCGTAATTCTCGGCCAGTTTGTTGATGGCATTGAAAAGGCTGAGGAAATTCTTTTCCGTGTCGATGTTTTCCTCACGGTGAGCACTTAACAGAATATATTTGCCCTTCTCCAGACCGAGACGTTTGTGGACATCACTTGCCTCGATTTCGGCGAGATTGTTATGAAGCACCTCGGCCATAGGGGAGCCTGTGACATAGGTGCGCTCCTTTGGAAGTCCGCAGTCGGCAAGATAACGGCGCGCATGCTCCGAATACGCCAGGTTCACATCGGAGATGATATCTACGATGCGGCGGTTGGTTTCTTCCGGGAGACACTCGTCCTTGCAGCGGTTGCCGGCTTCCATGTGGAAAATCGGAATGTGAAGACGTTTCGCGCCGATGACTGAGAGACAACTGTTCGTGTCACCGAGAACCAGTACTGCGTCCGGCTTGGTCTGGGCGAAAAGCTTGTATGAACAGTTGATGATGTTGCCGCATGTCGCGCCGAGGTCGTCGCCGACTGCATCCATATAGACTTCAGGTTCAGCGAGTTTGAGATCCCTGAAGAAGATGCCGTTCAGATTGTAGTCGTAGTTCTGGCCGGTATGGGCGAGGATGACATCGAAATATTTGCGGCATTTGGTGATGACCGCTGCCAAACGGATAATCTCAGGGCGAGTACCTACTACGATACAGAGCTTGAGTTTGCCGTTCTCCTTCCAATGAATATCTGAATAATCGAATTTAGGTGTCTTTTCCATTTTTTTATTTCTCCACTTTATCGAAATATGTGTCAGGTCTTTCAGGATTGAAAACTTCGTTGCAATACATTACGGTCACGAGGTCTTCGGTCTCGGAAAGATTGATGATGTTGTGAGTGTAGCCCGGGAGCATGATGACAGACTGGATCTTGTCACCGCTTACTTCGTAGTTCAGGACTTCATCCGTACCTTCCTTGCGCATCTGGATGAGCCCGTGGCCGGAAACCACGATGAACTGTTCCCATTTCGAGTTGTGCCAATGCTCTCCTTTCGTGATGCCAGGCTTGGAAATGTTGATGCTTACCTGACCGCAATTCAGCGTGTGTACGAGTTCGGTAAACGACCCGCGCGGATCCACGTTCATCTTCAAATCGAAAATCGCCTTCTCTTTCGGGAGGTAGCTGAGGAATGTGGACATCAGGCGATAACGCAGACCGTCTTGCGGCATTTCGAGAGCCGTCGAAGGTCCTTCCGCAGAATCCGGCACGGCACGCACTGCTCGTGCACATTCATATATGGTATCAACGATTTCTCCAAGCGTAGTCTTGTGAGTGACAGGACAATAGCAATAACGTCCTTCAGCGGATGGCAGTACGTCAAGTCCCTCGAATTCGCAATGATGTTCCTGACCTTTGAGCGCGCAGATCATCTCCTCGACAAGATCGTCGATATAGAGGATTTCCATCTGTACACTCCTGTCATTGACCTGGATAGGGAGGTCATTGGCGATATTGTTGCAGAACGTGGCGATGGCCGAATTGTAGTTCGGGCGGCACCATTTTCCGTAAAGGTTCGGGAAACGGTAGACGAGCACCTTCGCACCGGTCTCCTTGCCGTATTCAAGGAAAAGATCCTCGCCGGCTTTCTTGCTTCTGCCGTATTCGCTGTTGCCGAAACGTCCTGTCAATGAGGCTTGTTGCGAGCTGGAAAGCATCACGGGACAAGTGTTGTGGTGCTTTTTCAATGTGTCGAGCAATGTGGATGCGAAACCGAAATTGCCCTTCATGAACTCGTCATTGTCCTTCGGCCGGTTCACGCCCGCGAGGTTGAAGACGAAATCGCATTCGCCGCACCAGCTGTCCAGCTGCTCAGGAGTCGAGTCAATGTCGTATTCAAATACTTCATCGACCTGGAGGTCTCCATAGCAGCGGGCCTTGCCTTCTTTTATGTTGTTCAGTTGGCAGCAAAGATTCTTGCCTACGAATCCTTTGGCGCCGGTAACCAGAATCTTCATTATTTCGCGAGATTTTCAACTCCGTTCAATTCGTTCTGAATGTATTCCAGAGCACCGATCTTGGCCTTGGTCTCTTCCAAGTTCAGACGGTATGTGTTGTCAGAATTGAACTCTTCTATGGTAGCACGCTTTACATCACCCTTGGTGAAGTACTGGTCGTAGTTCAGGTCGCGGTTGTCTGCCGGAACACGATAGAAGTTGCCCATATCCTCGGCTTTGGCGCATTCTTCCTTGGTAAGGAGTGTCTCGTACATCTTCTCGCCGTGGCGGATACCGATGACCTTGATGTCCTCTTTCTTGCCTCCGAAAAGGTCGCAGACAGCTTCTGCCTGTGTCTGGATGGTGCATGCCGGAGCTTTCTGAACGAGAATATCGCCATTGTGGCCATGCTCGAATGCGAAAAGTACCAGGTCCACAGCCTCTTCGAGGGACATGATGAAACGTGTCATCTTAGGCTCTGTAAGAGTGATAGGGTTGCCGCTGCGGATCTGCTCGATCCATAGAGGAATCACGGAACCGCGTGAGCACATGACATTGCCATAACGTGTGCAGCAGATCTTGGTGTTGCGGGAGTTACGGCTCTTGGCTACGGCGATTTTCTCTTCGATGGCTTTGGTGATGCCCATTGCATTGATCGGATATGCTGCCTTGTCGGTAGAGAGACAGATGACCGCTCCGACATTGTTTTCGATAGCTGCCGTAAGAACATTGTCAGTGCCTATCACATTGGTTCTCACTGCTTCCATCGGGAAGAATTCGCAGCTAGGGACCTGCTTGAGTGCGGCTGCATGGAAAATATAATCTGTGCCTGGCATCGCCGAGCGCACGCTTTCCAGACTTCTGACGTCGCCGATATAGAATTTTATCTTGTGTGCAACATCAGGGTATTTCGCCTGATATTCGTGGCGCATGTCGTCCTGTTTCTTCTCGTCGCGTGAGAAAATCCTGATCTCAGCAATGTCTGTTCTGAGAAAACGCTTCAATACTGCGTTTCCGAAACTACCGGTACCTCCGGTAATCATCAATGTCTTTCCAGCAAAAATGCTCATGATATGTTAAATTAATTGTCGTCGTATGTTTTTTTAATCTAAGCGAATCCGCCACTATTCCAAATTTTCCTTCAAAAATTCAACAAGTGGCTCAAGTTCAGGTCGCGAGAAATCCCAGTAATCAGAATTGTCAAATAGCCATTGGCCGGAACTCAGCTTTCTTCTTAGGGCAGTGTTCATCCTACCTTACCTCGATTTCCTGGTTCAACATATAATCGATACTGTCGGTGGTGTAGCAGTATGACTTCAATTCTGCATCGGCTGTACGCTGGAGCTTGAAGAATGCTACTTTGTCACCTTCATCATGAAGAGCGGCATCACGCAATCCCTTAATTGAATCCAAATCATGGGATGTCGCAAATAACTGGACATTGTTCTTCTTGGACGCCAACAAAATTGTTTGCCATAGAGCTTTCATTACGGAATAGTGGAAGCCATTGCTGATTTCGTCAATCAAGACGATTCCGTTACGGCATTCATAAATCGTCGTGAGGATAGCGAGAATCTTGCGGGCGCCGTCTCCCATCACATTGATAGGTATGCGCTTGTTCAGGCCGACATCGACGAGCACTTCATTCTGTGACAGTACTATGTCTTTTATCATCGGTTCGATAATGCGCAACGCTTCGAGAATGAACTGTTCATCCTTGTTTTTAAGAATCTCTGTCAGACTTTCTATTGAAGTGTAAAAGTCATACTTTGGTGAAAGATATCGACAAGTTAGATTCTCTTTATAATCTGAATCATATTTGACACTTTGCTCGTAATCGTTGTTTTCTACGCCTTTATGGGAAAGGGTGATGGACGACTCGACTGGCTGCCCATTTATCTTGCATTTCAACACAAGACCATAACGGTTCTTGGTATCAGTTGAAGATATGTTATTCTCGTTTCCAAGCAAGTCTATACGGCTGGCAGCTGATTCGAACAGAGAAATCATAAGCTCCCGCACTTCGTCGTTTGATGCCTTGATCTTGATTGGCCGCGAAGTGTCAAGTGTATAGAAATCCAATGCCAGGTCTGACGGCTCGAATCGAAGGTAGTTCCTCAGCAGATTGATGTTGATCGGCAGTTTCGGATTCGACAAGCCTGATATCAGAAAGATGGCGTCAAGTAGTGAAGACTTGCCGCAATTGTTCTTTCCGAAGAATATATTAACTTCTTTCAGTCCGTCTATTTTCGCGTGATTTATGCCACGAAAGTGTTCAATTTCAATAGTTTTAATCATACCAGACTATGCTACTTGTTAGTACATTAAATATAAACGAATATTTACCATAATTACAAATAAAATCCGACTGCACAATAACTTAGGTCTTGTCGTTTAATGATTTTCAATCTGCTTTTGCCCTTTCTTTCTGCCGCCTACTTCGAAGGTGTATTTCCTGAACTGTCCAATCAACTGTGCCCTTTCCAGAAGGGCGAGGTAGTCTTGTACACTATTTCTGCTGATGCCGATTTCCGATGCCAGACTGTCCGCATTCGCAAGCCCTCACAACTTATCCTCCTGCCCATTCTTTACACTGCGCAGGTCGCAATTGAAATCTTTGCGGAAATCTCGTTTGGCCTTCTCCATATCGCTATTCGCTTTGTTTGACGGATAGGAATTGGCTACTATTCTTGCGCGTATGTCCTTGTTTGACTGGTGTCTGAATTTGGGATTCTTCAGAGTGTCACGCAGTTGTTCTATTGCACGCAGAATATCTTTTCCTTTCAGTTCAACAAATAATTCTGTCCAGTCTTCTTCTTTAGCTGTACTATCTTTTCTGACAAGAATCAACTTGTCACATTTTCGTCCTTCCTCTTTCTTTATAATGTATCCGTCAATCTGAAATACCGCTGAGCATTTGTCATCTGTCGCAAGTCTATATTTCGTTCCATTTTCGCTTACTGAAACTATTTTGCGAACCTTCAGGTCCTGCTGCGGAGAGTAACCTTCTCCTGTCAGTCGACTGTATGTCGAGGGGTATTGTTCAAGATTACTATTCATCTCCATATAAGACCTTGTTACACTGACTGATTTTCTCTTCGACCCAATCCGAAACGCCGTCAAGTTGCATTCCGTCAAGCATTTGAAGATCTTCATCTACAATGCTTTTGAAAATTCCGTCTTCGTCGATGAAATACCCTGAAACGTCGGACGGATTCAAAAGGAGGGTGCTGTCAATGATGCCTTTGCCGGATTCTTTACTTGAAGCGGCAGATGCTGAAAGCAACACATTTATGACAGAAAGAATATATGGGCTATGTGTTGTCAACATAATCATACTCGGCTCAGATTCTTTTTTTTGAGCTTCCGCAAGAGCTTTGACCAAACTCAATATAATCAGACGTTGAGATTCAGGATAGAGATTCTGTTCAGGTTCTTCAATGAAAACTTGAGCTGACTGGTATGTGAGTCTCTTGGAATTCGGCTCTTGTATAGCATTCAAATCCGACATTGACATCGGAGCCCTTTTCCCGACTTGTGACATCATATAGTGCGACATAACATCCAAAGGTGTAACAGATTGGATACCACTGGACGCATAAAACGCCGGAGATTCTGTCCCGTCTTTCCTTATGATGAAATCATTTCCTGATTTATTCGCATAACTGAAGTCTCCTGTTACCGATAATCTATATGGATTTGATTTGGTCGAAGGGGATTTAGCCTCGTCCCATTCATAAATGAAGTTGAACAATACATCTCTTTCGGTAGCCTTATATGCTCTATCAATGTTCTGAAGGGCGGAAACAAGATTCCGTTCGGCAGGGATATAACATATTTTGCTATTGTAACGCCTTTGAGCGAAATCTGATTTTCTGCTGATTTTAGGATTCGTACCTCCGCGATATTCGATAGTTATGGTATCTCCCTCATATTCAATACTTGTATTTTTCTTGAAATAATCATCATTGAGTCTATGGAATTGCTTGAGTTCCTTGACAAAACGTCCATAATGGGTATATTGGTTAATGATATCATCAGTCGATACCATAACTCGTTTTTCTATCCATCGGCAGAAGCAAAGCACTTTCATAAAAGTACTTTTTCCGGAACTCTGACGTCCGATGAGTACCATAAGAGGCGTGAATTCAATCCTGGTAGAGTCTTCAATCGGACCGAAGTGTTTGATGTGTAATGATGCCATATTACTTGAATATATCATTTACTTAAGTCTGTCAGTGTAACAAAAGTAAAGAATTTTTTATTGATTATCAATGAGTTTAAATTCCATCACCTCTTCACCCACCCCCGCAACCGCTCATACTGCAGCGGAGTGATGCCGAAAAGGCAGAGGAGGGACTTGAGGCGGTCGTGGGCCGGGGCCTCGGGGTCGGTCAGTACGGACCATTCGCAGCCTTGGTAGGTTTGGCGCCAGAGCTTGCGGTATTTCCTTTCGGACAGAAGCGGGGTCAGGGGGCGCTTGGCATTGAACTCCAGATACCTGAAACCTTTGCGGAGGCTGTCATTGACCGGCTTGCCGGAATAGAATTTCTTGACTATCTCGACATTGCGGCAGATCTGACGGAATCTGGAGAGGCAGCTCTCTTCGGTCTGGACCTTCGTAATGGACGTCGGATTCTGGTAGTAATGATAGCATACGTCGTGGTTGTATGATATCGACTTGCAATGATACAGAAGCTGGAGCGACAGGCACATGTCTTCACCCATTCCGTCGGTCGGGTAGATTATGTCGCTATGGCGGTAAACATCCCTCCTTATAAGCTTGTTGCACAATGACCACCACATCTTTCCGTGTATCATATCTGCCAGACACTCAGCGGTTTCCGTGCGGTTTCCGGTGAGGGCCTCCTTTATCGTCCTCTCTCCGTCGGTATATTTGCAGACGAACGCGACCATGTCCGAACCTTGGGCCGCGGCCTGGTCGTAGAGCGTCCCGTAAAGATTCGTGTCCACCCAATCATCGCTGTCGCAATGCGCTATATATTCGCCGCTTGCGGCCTTCAGCCCTGTCTGCCGCGCATGGACAAGCCCCTCATTCTTCTCATGGCGGATTATCTTGACCTGTTCCTGCCTGGCCGGATATGAAGCAAGCACGCTGTTGAGGACGGAAATCGAACCGTCCGGGGTGCAATCGTCCACGAAAATGTATTCGATGTCTTCCAATGTCTGTTCGAACAAGCTTCTGACGCATCGTCCGATATATTTTTCGACTCCATATACCGGGACGATGACAGAAACCTTAGGCTTTTTCTTCATGCACATTTTATGCGGGTCAATGTTTTCTTGACTAAACAATATACGTTGTACAGAGGCGCACCGATGCATATTCCGGCCAAGGCGCTGCACCGGGAGATGCGGACCATCAGCCTTGAAGGCCATGGGCGCGACTCTGCATGATGAGGCTTCAATTCCGACAACAGCTTATAGGACGCGGTATACTTTCCCCTCGCTATCAACTTCTCTATCAGATAGATGACCGTTTCATCAATCGGGCGCGCGAACAACGGATGCTTCTTCTTGAAATCAATGCATCGCTGCGACGAATGTATGAGATCATTGCAACTCTCATTGTTCGTGGCACTGGACGGATTGTCGTAATAGTAGTAATACAGCACGTCGGGGAGTCTCACTATCCTTTCCGCATGCTCCATGCATGAAAAGACAAACAGCTGGTCTTCAGCCAGTTTCATGCTCTCGTCGAACCTGATATGGTTCCGGCGGATGATATCAGAGCTGAAGACGGTTCCCCAGACGCACTTGTGTAGGGCGGCATTGTTCACATAATCCCGGTTGGCGAAGTTTTCCGGCTCGGAATTTTCTTCCGGGCCCAGATCCGCCACATTCCTGGAAAACGAGAACTGCAGCATCTCCAGCCCTTCGCATCGTGACATGCAGATTTCCAGCGTGCGGGCGTCTATCATGTCATCGCTGTCCACGAATGTCACATATTCTCCACGTACGTTCTCCAAGCCCAGGTTGCGCGCTGAACTGACGCCGCCGTTTTCCTTATGAAAAACACGTATGCGGGCGTCCCTGCCGGCGTATTCATCGCAGATCCCGCCGCTGCCGTCAGGAGAACCATCGTCGACCAGAAGAAGTTCCCAGTCCGTATACGTCTGATGGACAATGCTTTCGATACATCGTCTCAAATGTTTTTCTGCCTTGTATACGGGAACTATGATACTTGTTTTCGGCATGTCAGTCATGCAGGTTTTCAAATAACAACTCTTTGCTTGCCCTTCGTTTCTCCTCCAATATGCTGTTCACCTCGTTCCAGTCTATCGCCTTGTGGAAATCGAGATTGTCGAGGTCCGCTTCGTCTACGAGCCTGTCTTCCAGATGGAACATTTTCAATAGGGAAGTGAAACGGGCCATGCCGCGCTGTTCGTTTCCTATCACCCAGAAAGGCTTGTTGAAGATAATCGAGAACACCGCTCCGTGGAAACTGTCCACGATGGTCATTTCCGCGTCCATGAATGCCCGGAGCCATGTGGTGACCCTCGGAAATACGAAATCCCCGATCCTGCATTTCATGTCCTCCCGCGTATGATTTCCGATAAAGCGCTTCGGCATTACTTGAAATGCTTTCAATCCGGTTTCAGCGGCGACCTTCCCGACAAATGAGGTCTTCATGGCGTCGGGGTCCAGGATGTAGTGGAAAAGCGTACCTTCTGCACGTGGCTCATTTTCCGCTTCGCACAGATGTATATAGTCCTCTTTGGCTAGAAGCATTGTCGGGTCCAGCACATGTGTGGCGTCCGCTCCCAAATATCTCTTGCACAGCCCGGCTCCCGAATACTCCCGTACCGTTATGAGGTCGAACTTCTTCGCCAGAGGTGCGCAGATGTCGGTCTGCTTCGGGGAGAACTCCCATTTGTCCGTTCCGAAAGATGCCGCATAAGCGATTCGTCTGACTTTCTTGTCCCGGGCGAAGTCAAGAAACATTGCGGGAAGATAATAGTTGTAACATGGTCTCCAGCATTGGTCGCTGCCGACCACATATGACTCGTACCCGCCTCGTTTTGCCTGCTTCGCAAACATGTCCCCGGAGGTCAATGCCTCCGTATGGCGTATATATTTGTTTACGAAATAACCGGTATTGCGTCTGATTGCCGAAATTTCGTCAGCGCTCGGCCTGTACACCGGCTCCGGCCAGCGTCCCGGAAAAAGTGCATGACGGACGCGGATTTTTATCCGGTACAATGATTGCCTGAATCCTTCGGGCTCGTCCCAATCTATCGTCTCCACTTCAAATCCGGCTCTGATAAGTATCTGTTGGAGGGCATAATTCTGCAAAAGCCCGCCATAGTTGGTGCGGAGCGGTTGCGTCAGTATCCCTATTTTCATCTTTCGTTCCATCTTTACGGACAATCCGTACGAGGTCCAGCCTTCCGATTTGTCTCTGAACGATATCGACTTGATGGTCGAATCAGATGTGGTCTTGCTCCGTTGAATCATGCGGAGCAGAACCCGGCAGATGTTTTTCAGCCTTTTTCTGAATGTCCATCTCGTGCATCTGTCGACCAATGTGTTCAGGTCGTCGGTCGAGTCCAACGAGTCGAAAAACATTTGTCTGTTTGCCGGTCTCGACGCGGAACGGTAGCAGGACGGATTCAGAGACTTAATCTGTTCGTATGCCGCTTCCTTGGAACTGAACGTGGCAAGATTCAGCGCTGATGCACCCTTGTCCGTGTTCACGAAAACCATGCTCGTCCCTTTGTCGTCATCCATTTCCGGGAATATTGATGAAATTCCCCAAAAGTCCGCCAACGTGATGTCGCTGTTGCTCCTTCCTCCCTTGGACTTGCATTCATAGCAGGACGGACGCAGGATGATGTCGGACAGAAAAGCCCTAATGTAGTGGCTTTTACGGAAAGGCACATATACGTAATCGTCTCCTTTTTTCCGGATGTCCGCCTTCAGTTGCTCCAAATATTTCCCCCAGACTTTCGGACTTGGAACTCCATGACAGACGAAATCCACGGTCAGGAGATTAGGATAGCTTTTCCTCAGATATTGATGCAGTCCGGCTATCTGGCATGGCGTACCTGTAAACATCACATGCCTTCCTGCTTCAAGGAACTTTTTGGCTGTTTTATAGGCATCGCCTATGGTCGCCTGGACATATTTCGAACCCATGAACGGCTTTATCCCGTCTAGGGTGTCGGCATAGTCGAACACGACCTGCCAGTTTTCATCGAATCTTGCCCCGAAAACGATGCCGCCTTTATTGATGACCTCTTCTGCCAGTATGTGGAAAATGCCGCCGGAAGAACTTTGCTTCCTGATCTTTTCATTGCGGTTTATTGCCGCCAGTACTTTCAGCGGAGCACGTTCTTCTCTTCGGTGCAATATATTGCAAACTTTCTCGCACAGGCCGCATTGGACGCAGTCCGACGTATTTACGTGCGGGTACAGAAAGCCCTCATTGTCCGCAATCATTGAAATGCATGACTTCGGGCAAACTTGCGCGCATGCGCCGCAGCCGCAGCAATCCTCTGCTCTCTTGATGTCGATCATGCCTTGTCGAAGATTTTATGGAACATCGAAATGAACAGGTTCCGTTCTTCATCCGTCATGCTGAAACGGAAGAACAGCGGGATATAAACCAATGAGAATGCCGCTATCCCCAGTATCAGTTTTCCCCAGGAGTCCAATGCGAAGAAATGACGGATAACCATCATTGAGCTGAATATCAGGACAATGGGGATTATAGACATCTTGCTTATTTCCTTCCAGAATGTCTTTATGTCGAGGTCCTGCCTGCGCCGGTAATATACGTTCATTATCAGTATCTGTCCCACGACCAATGCGCCCGAAACGCCCATTGCGCAGCCGATGCCGCCGAAATATCTGGTCAGCACTATTTGCATCCCAAGGCTGACAAGGGCAATGATTATGTACAATACGGACCTGAATTTCATTTCGTTACGTGCCTGAAGAATCGTTATCCCCATATTCTGGATGAGCGGCACCGTCAGCGGAATGAAAAACAGAAGTGATATAATATACGCGTCAGAGTAGTCTGCGCCGGCCCATAACTCGATGAATTGGCGTCCGAAGATGATGAATCCGGAGAGTATGTACGCCAGAACTATATATTGTATGCGTCCTGTCCTTATGAACAGGTCCGATATTTCCTTGCGGCTTCTGTTCGTGGCTACCATGGCGGTGACTTTCGGAAGGAAAACCGAGGAAATCGCCGTGGAAAACTGCATGTACATTCCTTCCAGCTGGATCGCTATGGCGAAGACCGCCACTGCTGCCGTCCCGACCATCGCTCCGAGGACGAATTGTCCGGTGCTCCAATACACCCTGTCCATGATGGCGTTGAGGAATATCCAGAAAGAATAAATCGCGACTTCTTTGAGGAATCCCCAGTGAAAGTGCTTGAACCTGAAATATATATGAATATTTAGCTTCCTTCTGCAATATATGAAGTTGACTACAAGGGTCAGGACGTTGAATATCGTCTGGACCACTACCATCGCCACGGCCTTGTAGCCGAAGTGGAGCAGGCAGATCATTACTGCGGTATTGAGAATGATCCTGAATATATTCAGCGACTTCTGGAAGACGAAATCCTCGTATGCCTGGATGATCGAACCCCAGATGCTCATCGGAAAGGTAAATGCCAGGTTAGCTATCAGAAGGAGCATCATAATGCGGGCACGGTCGAGTTCGACGGCTGTCATCGTGTCCCCGAAGAGGGTGCCCACATTGAAATAAAGCCCCAGCCCTATACCGAATGCGATGATTCCTATGACGAGATACAGCAGGAAGAACATGCCGAACATCTCATATTGTTCTTCCGTCTTCTTTTCTGCCCGGAACTTTGCGGTGTATCTGACAATCGCATTGCCGAATCCGAGATCAAGTACGGTCAGGTATGCAATCACGGATGCAACCAGAGAGTACAAGCCGTATTCGCTCTGCCCCATCATCCTGAGCATGTACGGTGTGTACAACAGACCGACGACCGTGTTCAGGATGATTACGACATAGTTCAGGACGACTCCTGCTTTCAGTTGACTTATCGGCATTTATGCAAGTTGGTTCTATTTCGCGTAGTAACCCCGATACCACTCGGCGAACTTCCTCAGGCCCTCACGCAGGGGAGTGGAGGGCTTGAAACCGAAGTCCTGCTCCAGCGGTGTGGTGTCGGCGTAGGTCACAGGGACATCGCCCGGCTGCATCGGAACCAGTTCCTTGTGCGCGTCGAAATCGTAGTCGGATGGCAATACGCCGGCGCGGAGGAGTTCCTGCTGGAGAATATCGACGAATTCCAGAAGGTTCTCCGGGTGGCTGTTACCTATATTATATACCTTGTACGGCGGAATCGGAAGACCGTCCTCGCCGTTCTGCTTCTCAGGGGCATGCTGCATGACACGGACCACGCCCTCGACGATGTCGTCCACGAAGGTGAAATCACGTTTGCAGTTGCCGTAATTGAAGATTTTAATGGTGTCGCCGTGGACAAGCTTGTTCGTGAAGCCGAAATATGCCATGTCGGGACGTCCGGCCGGACCATAGACCGTGAAAAATCTCAGGCCTGTGGACGGAATGTTGTAGAGCTTCGAATAGGCATGAGCCATCAGCTCGTTGCTCTTTTTCGTCGCGGCATAGAGGCTTACCGGATTGTCCACCTTGTCGTCAGTCGAATACGGCACTTTCTTGTTCGAGCCGTAAACGCTTGATGATGAAGCATATACCAGATGCTCTACCTCGTAGTGGCGGCAAGCTTCCAGGATATTGTAGAAACCGATGAGGTTGCTCTCGATGTAGGCGTCCGGGTTCGTGATCGAATAACGCACACCGGCCTGTGCCGCGAGATTCACCACCACCGCAAAATGATGCTTCGCGAAAAGGTCATTGACAATGCCTTTGTCGGCAATGCTTGCTTTCACGAAGGTCCAGTCGCGGTTCAATGCCTCGATTTCCGCCAGTCGGCCATATTTGATGTTTACATCGTAATAGTCTGTGACAGAGTCTATTCCGACGATTTTTATATCGGTGAATTCTTTGAAAAGTCTCTTGACAAGGTTGCTGCCTATGAATCCGGCTGCACCGGTCACCAGAACGGTTTTCCCGTCCAGAGAAACATTGTAGTTTACCATCCTGAAAGTCCTGAATTAATCCCTTCTGAATATATCCCTGGTGTAAACCTTATCTTTCACGTCATCGAGGCAGGTGTCGTAGCGGTTCGCGATGATGGCCTGTGACCTCGCCTTGAAAGCTTCCAAATCATTGACCACTTCGCTGCCGAAGAACAGCGTGCCGTTTTCCAATGTCGGCTCGTAGATTATCACCTCGGCACCCTTCGCCTTGATACGCTTCATGATGCCCTGGATGGCAGACTGACGGAAATTGTCTGAATTGGATTTCATGGTCAGACGGAAGACGCCGATGACGCATTTCTTCTCCTGATTGCTGTCCCACTGGCTGTTGCTGCTGTAGTAGCCTGCCTTGTCAAGTACCTGGTCAGCAATGAAATCCTTTCTGGTGCTGTTCGAATCCACGATGGCCTGGATAAGATTCTCCGGCACGTCGTTGTAGTTCGCCAGAAGCTGTTTCGTATCTTTCGGGAGGCAATATCCGCCGTAGCCGAATGACGGGTTGTTATAATGTGTGCCGATTCTCGGGTCCAGACCGACACCGTCTATAATGGACTTGGTGTCAAGACCTTTCATCTCGGCGTACGTGTCGAGCTCATTGAAATAACTTACGCGGAGCGCGAGGTAGGTGTTGGCGAAGAGCTTTACGGCCTCGGCTTCGGTCGTGCCCATGAACAGCACCGGCACGTCCTCCTTGATGGCGCCTTCGTGAATGAGGTCCGCGAAGGTGTGCGCTGCTTCCTTCAGGCTGTCGTCGCCGTAGCCGACAATGATTCTGCTAGGGTAGAGATTGTCGTACAATGCCTTGGATTCTCTCAGGAATTCCGGTGCGAAGATGATTTTCGGCATCACGGTCTTCATGGTGCCGTCAGCCATGCGCTCGCGGTAGGAGAATTTTTCGCGTACTGATGCCGTATATCCCACTGGTACAGTCGATTTGATGACCATGACTGCTTCCGGGTTCACTTTCAGGACCAGTTCGATTACCTCTTCCACATGTGAGGTGTCGAAGAAGTTCTTCTTGCTGTCGTAGTTCGTAGGGGCGGCGATTACCACGAAGTCTGCATCACTATATGCCGCCTCGCCGTCAAGAGTCGCCGTCAGGTCCAAGTTCTTTTCTGCCAGGTACTTCTCGATGTAGTCGTCCTGGATGGGGGAGACCTTGTTGTTGATTTTCTCGACTTTTTCGGGAATGACGTCTACTGCCGTTACCTTGTGATGCTGTGAAAGCAATGTCGCGATGGAAAGTCCCACATAGCCTGTTCCGGCTACTGCTATTTTCATTTCTTTCATAATGACACTAATTATCTAAAACTTCGTATTTGCTCTGTCTGCTCTTGTATTCAGGGACAATGTCCTTCATCACACGCACGATAGCCATGTCGTCGAAAGACTTGGATACTTCCAGAAGGCGCTCCTCGTTGGCGCATGCCGTGGCGTAATCGTATTCACGCACCTTTGCGACCATGATTTTCGGATTGGATGTCGGGATGGTGCCTTCCTTGTCGTTCAGCACCTCTTCGTACAGCTTTTCGCCGTTACGCAGCCCTGTGAACTTGATTTCCACGTCGGTCGCACCGGAAAGCGCAATCATTCGTTTCGCCAGGTCCACGATTTTCACCGGCTTGCCCATGTCGAACACGAAAATCTCGCCGCCCTTGCCCATCGTGCCGGCCTCGAGTACCAGACGGCAAGCCTCGGGAATGAGCATGAAGAAACGGACAATGTCCGGGTGGGTGACTGTTACAGGTCCGCCCGCACGTATCTGCTGCTTGAAGATAGGAATGACGGATCCGTTGGAACCCAATACGTTGCCGAAACGTGTGGTGACGAACTGGGTGACACCTGAAACCTTGCCTTCCATTATCGCCTGGTTCAGGCTCTGGCAATATATCTCGCAGATTCGCTTGCTGCAGCCCATGACATTGGTCGGATTCACAGCCTTGTCGGTCGAGATCATGACGAATTTCAATGTGCCGTATTTCACTGCCAGGTCGGCGATTACACGTGTGCCGTAGATATTGTTCTGCACAGCGATCGCCGGGTCGTCCTCCATCATCGGAACATGCTTGTAGGCAGCTGCATGGAAAACGTACTCAGGCCTGTGAGCCTCGAAAATCTTCTCCATGTGCTCCTTGTTGGCAATGTTGGAAACGATGGTCTCGTTCTTGATGTTCGGGAACCGTCTGGCCATCATCATCCTGATGTCATGCATCGGAGTCTCCGCCTGGTCGATCAGCGTCATCTCCGCCGGGCCGAACTGCGCTACCTGACGCACGATTTCGGAGCCGATGGAACCTGCCGCGCCGGTGATGAGGATACGCTTGCCGCGCAGCTGCTTCTCTATCTCAGCCATATTGACCTCAATCTTGTCGCGAGGCAGCAAGTCCTCGATGTCTACCGCATGCAACTGCTTGTGGGACAATGAAGATTCGTCGCCGTTCCATTTGGTGCCGTAGGTCATCATCATTATCTTGATGTCCGCGTCGATGAACTCGTCCACCATCGCGCTGTTCTGGCGGAACTTCTCGGTTTTCAGCGGCGAAACGAGCAATGCTTTCACGCCTCTCTTCTTCAATTCCTTGGCAATTCCCTTGTGGTTCAGGAACACCGGCTTGCCCATTATGAACGAGCCGCGCATCTCCTCTCCGTCGGAGATGAATGAGTCCAATGAATATTTCTTGTCCTTGAGCGCGACAATGCTCTTGGCGATGCTGATGCCCCCGGCTTTCGTGCCGTAGATGGCGGCCGGAATCGCTCCGTCCAGGTGGAACGAGTCGAAAAGGCGTTTTACGACAATGCGTTCTGCCCAGAGTAGCACCGTGCTGCTTATGAATATGATCAATGAACTCTTGAAACTCGGGAATACTATCGCTGTCTGTCCCCATGCTTCGTTGACTACCTGATGGAGCAAGTAACAGGTGAGCGTTCCGATAAACGTCGCCGTCGCGACTTTCTGCAAGTCGACGAAGGACGAATAGCGGACAATGCCGGAGTATGTATGTAAGGCTCTGAATGCGATAATGAACGGCACCATGCCGATGGCTATGCCGTACGTTAATGGCCAGAAAAGTGAGGCCAGCTTATCCCCGCCCATGCTCAGGTAGCATCCGATGTAGCTGGATGCCGCTACGATTGTACAGTCGATTACCAGAATGCACCAGTAAGGGAGAGCTGCTTTGGAGAAATACCAGTTGGATATTCTTCGTATAATAGTCATAAATATGAGTGAATTATTGTTTAGTTTTTCGTTACCGGTTCCACGTCTTCGTTCCGTATGCCGCTGAATGCTACCGCAATGCCGCCGAAATCCATGACGAGCTGACGGTCGCGGTCAATGCGTACGATGTATCCTTCCTGCCCGGCGAACGGACCTGTGAGCACACGTAGCAGTGTATGGGTTTCCGCGAATTTGACGAATGGTTTGCGAAGGAACCTGACGCGGTCAGGATGTACTGATGCGATTTTCATGAAAGGCTCCATCAGTGCATCCCGTATGATGGCAGGTCTGCCTGTGCTGCAGTCTTTTACCAGATGGTATGGCGGATAATACTCGTCCAGATATTTCTGGATTTCGTCCGGTTTTCCTTGCAGGAATACGAGTCCGCTCACCGTGGGTTTCAATTCCTTTTTAGGTGTGCCGTGGGACATTGTCTTCTGCCATGTCCTGTGGATGAAGCATTTGAACTTGGCGTCATTGATGACGCGGTCTTCGAATGAGGCGACGCGCATGTTGTGGATGTTGAGGTAGCTCCAGGTTTCGGCTTCCTTGCCGGTGGCCGTGTGTCGGCTGACAACTGAAATATCACCTGACATGACTTTCTCGTCTTGTCCGGTAATCTGCTGCCCTTCAGGAACTTTGGTCGTTCCCTCGGCTATAGGGTTTGAGTCAGAGCTATCCAGCGTCATCATCGTTTCCTATTTTATGTCCTCACACATTGCAGCTCTTGGCTGCAACTGCACATTCACTTCGGAATTATACTTATCCATCATAACGGCTCAGTTTTATTCCACTGCAGTGACAAAGATACTTATAATAGATGACGAAAACAATTAATTTTGGTTCATATTATGGAATTTCGTGGGGGGGGGAATAGACGATAATATGCTAAAAATGAGGATGTTGCAAGTGTAAACATCCTCATTCTGAAATATTCTTGTCGAAATCGACGTTACCCGATGAAATACCTCATCAGCGACGTCTGCGGTATCTGCTTGTCCGACACAGGAATGAAGTAATGCAGGAATTTCATGAGCCTGTGCGTCTCGCTGTACTCCGGACAATTTTTCGGCACCGTCGCCAGAATCCTCTCCGCATGGCTTCTCAGCACCGCGAACTCCACCAGATATGCGGAATTGAACAATACGTCCGCATCCTCCTGGTACGGATAGATCCATTTCACCTCCGCGCGGCGGACATTGGGCCAGTTCGAGATGGTCTCCCGGGCCGAGAACGCACCTTTGTTGAAGTCGCGCACGATGCGGCGCAGCAGGCGGTTGTCGCTGGTCGGTATGCAGTTGTGGTCGTCCAGCGAGTAGCTGGTGATGGTATTGATGAAAATCTTGAACTTCTCGGAATCGGAAATATTGTCCAGCAGTTTCGGGTTCAATGCGTGCAGGCCTTCGATGAGCAGCACGGAGCCTTCTTCCAGTTTAAGGCTCTTGCCGTTATATTCACGTATGCCCGTAACGAAGTTATATTCAGGTACTTCCACGGTCTCTCCGGAAATCAGTCTTAACACATCTTTCTGGAGCTGCACGTGGTCCACGGTGTCGAAATTGTCGAAATCGTAGCTTCCGTCCGGCAGTTTCGGCGTATCCAGCCTGTTTACGAAATAGTCGTCCGTGGAGAACGAAATCGGGTGCAGTCCGCATGTCATCAGCTGGACGCTCAAACGCTTGCAGAACGTGCTTTTTCCGCTGCTGGTCGGTCCGGTGATAAGTACGATCCGCACCTTCTGCGGTGACCTGTACCTCTTGTTGATTTCCTCTGCTATCTGGACTATCTTCTTCTCCTGCAATGCTTCCGCTACCTGGATAAGGTCTGTGGCCTTGCCGTCCAGACACGCCTTGTTCACGTCGCCGACATTGTCCAGGCCCATGATGCTGTTCCATTTGATGGCCTCCGAGAACACTTCGAAGGTCTTCGGCTGCTCATGGAACGGCGCAAGCTGCTCTGGATGGTGTCTGTCCGGCACGCGGAGCAATGCCCCGTTACGGTACGGCGTCAAATCCCAGATTTTCAGGTATCCGGAGCTAGGAACCAGCACATCATAATAATAGTCAGCTGTCCCGCCGAGCGTATAATAGCTGATGTAGACCTCGCCGCAAGACTCCAGCAGCTTCACCTTGTCGAAATGTCCGAGCTTCCGGAACAAGTCGATTGCTTCCGCGATCTGCACTTCGTGCCGGTGAAACTGAATATCCTCTTCGACAATCTCGCGCATCCGCGCCTTTATCAGGTCAATGTCCCTGGCAGACAATGGATTACCATCGCACTTGTCAATGCTGCAGAAGAATCCTTTCGAGATGGGGCGGCGCATCACGACCTTGCAGTCCGGGAAAATGTCCAATGCCGCCTTATATAATAGGAAGCAGAGTGAACGGCTGTAGACATTGCGCCCGCTGTAGGTGCGGTAATCCAGAAATTCGATGTCGCGGCTTTGGTAGGCCCTGAATTTCAGGCCCTGGGCGACATTGTTCACCCTTGCGGCAATGATTTCATAAGGTTTCTCGAAGTCGAATTCATTGATCATGTCGAGAAGCATCGTGCCCTCCTGGAACTCCTTGTAAGTTCCTGTGTTCTTGCAGAATATCTTTACCATTGATTCCGTATGTGATTGTTTATGTCCCAAATCAGCGTCTGCTCATGATTGGAATTTGCACAAAAATAGATAACTTTACGAAAAATTAAAAATAATGAGCCAAATCCACGTAATAGACCATCCGATGATCCAGCATAAACTGACGATCATGAGGAAAAAGGAAACCGGTTCTAAAGATTTCCGCGAATTACTTAAAGAGATTTCACTTCTTATGGGCTACGAGGTTACCCGTGACCTGCCGTTGGATGACATTGAAATCGAAACCCCTATCTGCAAGACCATGGCCAAGAAAGTTTCCGGAAGGAAGCTGGCTATCGTGCCTATTCTTCGTGCCGGCATCGGTATGGTGGATGGTTTGCAGACACTCGTTCCGGTAGCGAAGGTCGGACATATCGGCCTTTATCGTAACGAGGAGACCCATGTACCTGTAGTGTATTACTGCAAGCTTCCGGAGGATATAAACCAGCGTCTCGTCATCGTGACCGACCCGATGCTCGCAACCGGCGGCAGCGCCTGCGATGCATTGTCAATGCTGAAGGAGCGTGGCTGCAACAATATCCGCCTCATGTGTCTCGTGTCAGCTCCTGAAGGAATCGCACGTGTGCAGAAGGAGCATCCTGACGTAGATATCTACGTGGCAGCAGTCGATGACCATCTGAACAAGGACGCCTACATCGTTCCTGGTCTGGGTGATGCCGGCGACCGTATCTTCGGCACCAAGTAATTTGTTTTAATCGCATAAAAAAAACAGCGCTGTGATAATTCACAACGCTGTTTTTTTAGTAGATATCATTTTTAGCACTCTGTAGCTGACTCGAGTTTCTTCATGATAGAGAAGATGAAGAGGGCTGAGAGGATACAGAGAGTGATGAGCAGGCTCCATACACCCCACAGAGGAATCTTGTTCCAGAGAAGTCCAGGGATGGAAACGAGGTAGTTTCCGAGAGCAGTGGCAGCGAACCAGCAGCCCATCATTGCACCTTTATATTTAGGAGGAGCAACCTTGGAAACGAAGGAGATACCCATAGGAGAGAGCAGAAGCTCTGCGAATGTCAATACCAGGTAGGTGGAAATCAGCCAGTCCGGTGAGATGAGATCCGGGCTTACTGTTCCGCCGAGTTCCTTCGGAGATGCCAGGTTCATGGATGCGAATGTGAGGATACCGAAACCGATGGCTGCCACGAACATGCCCAGACCGATCTTACGAGGTGCTGAAGGCTCCTTGCCTTTCTTCGCCAATGCGCCGAAGATGGCGAGCGATACAGGGGTCAATGCCACTACGAAGAACGGATTGAACTGCTGGAAGTCTGACGGAAGGATGTTTACGATAGCCGGCATTCCTGCATAAATGGCGTATGCGCCGCCCCAAAGGAGGAGTGTGGCTCCGCCGCAGAGTGCCTTGCCGCTTGTCTTTTCAGACTGGAATGCGCCGAACAGCGTATAGATGGAAACGGCGATGAGGAACAGGCTCCAGATGTTGAATCCGATTCTGGTAGCTCCTGTTACGGTGCTGGCTGTGTAATCTCTTGCGAACAATGTCATTGTCGCTCCGTTCTGATGGAATGCCATCCAGAAGAAGATGACCACTGCAAACACGAGCATGAGGGCTGTGATGCGGCTCTTGGTCTGCTCCGGAGTGAGTTCCGCTTCTGCCTTCTGTCCTGCAGATGCCTGCTTAACATTGACGTCAGCATCCTTGAACCATGAACGGCAGCTGAAGTAGATGGCTACTGAAATGATAAGGGAGATGCAGGCGATTCCGAAGCCGTAATTGTATGCTGTAGAGAGCTTTTCGATATAGAACTGGCTGAATGTGCCGAGGTCCATCCCTGCGGAACCTGACATGGTGTCGGCGATAGCCTGGAGTTTTTCGGCATTGGCAAGATTGCCGTCCATGATCTGGTGGGCGAGTGCAGGGACATTGGCATCATATACGAGGCCGGATTTGCCGAGGAAGAAATTGGTGACAGCCTTTGCCATTGAAGGAGCGAACATCGCACCGATGTTGATGGCCATGTAGAACAAGCTGAACGCCGAGTCTCTCTTGGCTGCGTATTTAGGGTTGTCGTAGAGGTTGCCGACCATTACCTGGAGATTGCCCTTGAACAGTCCGGTTCCGACAGCGATGAGCGCCAATGCGCCGAACATCAGGATCTTACCTGCGATGTCCGGTCCCGTAGGAATCGCGAGGCAGAGATAACCTACGAACATGACGGCGATACCGGTGGTAACGCATTTGCCGTAGCCTATCTTGTCGGCCAACATTCCTCCGAAAAGCGGCATGAAGTAAACCGCAGCGAGGAAAATGGAATAAATCTGAGTGGAGACGGCTGCGCTGAATCCGAATTTCGCCTGGATGAACAGGAGGAAGATAGCGAGCATCGTGTAGTACCCGAAGCGCTCTCCGGTGTTGGCGAGAGCGAGGGCGAACAATCCTTTCGGCTGGTCTTTGAACATTGTCTTCTAATATTTTTAAGGTTTAAATTTCCTTACTGTGTTGCTTTTCAGCTTATTTGATGGAAAAGGCCGTGGTAAACCGTTTCCATTATTGTGCAAACATACATAAATTTTCTTATATTTGCCATGCTGTGGGCTTCAGAAGTTGAAAATGTGAAACAGGATTTATGAGCGCAGGAGTGAAAATAACGGAAATGCTGATGCGGCTGCTGGCGTTGCAGCCCCTGAAAATGCATTATTTCTGGGGGAGGTGCCTTTCATGGTTCGTCTCCGGGCCGATGCATTACAGGCGTGATGTGGTGATGATAAATCTGGCGCGGTCGTTTCCGGAGAAAAAATACAGTGAGCTCCGTAAGATTGCCGATGATTTCTACAAGCATTTCGGGGACTTGTTCGCCGAGACTTTCTGGTTCGCCGGATCGCATGACACGAAGAGACTCAGGGACTCGCATATCTGCGAAATGGAACATGCCGATGTGCTGAACCGGCTGTACAATGATTGTCCCGGAGTCATTGTCCTGACTTCCCATCTCGGAAACTGGGAACTTACCGGCGGTATCCTGAATTACGTCTATGCCCCGGACAAGGTGGATTTCGGCGAGAAGAACACGACGGTCGTCTACAAGGAACTTTCCAACAGTTTCTGGGACAAGGTTTTCGGTGACAACCGCTGTGCGCCGATCGCGAAGGAGAACAAGGAGACTTGCTATGTGGAGTCGCGCAAGATCCTGCGTTTCGTCATTGCCCACCGTAATGAAAAGAGGCTGTATATTTTCCCGACGGACCAATGTCCTTACAAGTATGCTTCGGCACACACCGTGGACAATTTCATGCATCAGCCGACATTGACCATGACGGGAGGCGCGGCGCTGGCGCATAAGTTCGGTTTCGCGGTGGTCTACATGGCTTTCAAGAAGAAAGAGGGCTTCGGCTACAAGATGTCGTTCAGGGAAATTTGCCCGGATGCGTCGAAATTCACGCCGGAAGATATCATGAACAAGTTTTACTCCTATTTGGAGGAAGATGTAAATGCACAGCCGGAGAATTATCTCTGGACTCATAAAAGATGGAAAAAATAAGTATGAAAATGAATAAGTTGATTTTGGCAGGGGCCGGAATGATTTTGGCTGCTGCAATGTCTGCCCAGGACCCGGAGGGCAGCCTCGTTTATTCGTTGCCTTCTACGACCGTCAGGCTTCAGGTGAAGGCTCAGAAGGAGAATTTCTATGCCGGTCCGTATGCGAAATATGCCCAGAAATATCTGGGAATCGATGTGCGTCAGAAGGATGCCGTGACCTGTACCGTGACGTCCGTGACCATGGAGTCATACACTGAGGCTGACCAGGCTGTACGATATACGATTGCCCCGGGCGCCCAGATGCCGGCCTTCCTCACATTGACCTCACAGGGTCTGGTGTCGGTGGCTTCAGGTGCTGCGGAGTCGACGGAATGGCGCTTCCCGGCTGCCGGCAAGGCTGATTTCTCGGACAAGGGCCTGACTTCGAACCTCACTTCCGAATCCACCACGCTTTATCGCAATGTGAAGAACGAGTCGGCGTACAACAAGGTGGCTGTCCAGCAGGAGATGGTGGTTCAGAAGTCATTGGAATCCAGAGCGAAAGAGGCTGCGGAGATGATTTTCAACCTCAGGAAGAAGAGGGTGCAGATCGTGACAGGCGACACTGACGCGACTTTCAACGGCGAAGCCATGCAGGCTGCCGTGAGCGAGATTACGCGTCTCGAAAACGAGTATATGTCAATGTTCATCGGATACAGCGAGTACTCGGAACAGCAGATGAATTATGAGATAGTTCCTTCGAAAGAGAATGAGTCCCAGCTGTATGTTGCGTTCCGTCTTTCTGATTCCAAGGGTCTCGTGCCGGCGGATGACTTGTCAGGAAAGCCGTATCTGATGGAGCTCGTGCCGCAGGATGTCAAGATTCCGGATGAGAAGGGTGCACGCGTCAAGGGCATCGTAGCGCATTACCGCATACCGGCAGTGTGCACAGTGAAGCTCAGTGACGGTGTCAATGTCTTGCTGCAGAGCAGGATACCGGTTTATCAGCTCGGTGTCGAAAGCACATTCCCTATAGTAGTGAAATAACTATATAATTAATTATAGAATTATGACAATTAAAGATTTAGAGCCGAAAAGCGTATGGACCAACTTCTACGATTTTTCGCAGGTTCCACGTCCGTCCAAGCATGAGGAAAAAGCACAGGAGTTTCTTCTTGAATGGGGTAAGAAGCACAATGTCGCTGTCGAGAGAGATGAAACGGGAAATATAATTTTCAGAAAGCCGGCTACACCGGGATACGAGAACAGAAGGGGTGTCATCCTTCAGGCGCACATGGACATGGTGCCTCAGAAGACTGCCGAAACAGTGCATGATTTCTTGAAGGACCCTATCCAGACACAGATTGACGGTGAGTGGGTTACCGCGAAGGGCACCACGCTTGGAGCCGATGACGGCATCGGTGTTTGCCTCGCATTGGCAGTGCTTGAAGATGATACATTGAAACATGGTCCGGTGGAGGTTCTCATCACTTATGATGAGGAGACCGGTATGACCGGAGCCGAGAATCTCAAGCCTGGAAAGTTCGAAGGTGACGTTCTGCTGAACTTGGATTCCGAGGCTGAGGGCGAGCTTTATATCGGCTGCGCCGGCGGTGTCGACGGTAAGGCGGATTTCTCATACAAGACTGTAGAGGCTGGCAGCGGATATGTCGGCTACAAGCTTACTGTCAAGGGACTTGCAGGAGGGCATTCCGGTCAGGATATCGTCCTTTACAGGGCCAATGCCAATAAGATCGCTGTCAGGATTCTCTTGCCTCTTCTCGAAAAGTACGGTGTGAAAGTGGCTGACTTCACTGGAGGCAGTCTCCGCAATGCGATTCCGTTCGAGGCAGAGGTGTCAATGCTTGTTCCTGCTGAAAATGAGGAGGTTGTAAAGGCTGAAGTTGAGCGTGTATTCGCATTGGCGAAGGCAGAGTTCGCTGATACTGATCCTGATGCCAAGTGCATTTTCGAAAAACAGACAGAGCCTTATACCTCTTATATAGAAGATGATGTCATGCTGAGGGCTGTCAAGGCTATTTATGCTTGCCCTAGCAGCGTGGAGAGAATGAGTCCTACGATGCACGGCCTGGTGGAGACATCTGTGAATATGGCTGTTGTGCGTACAAAAGACGGTCATCTTACAGTGTGGTCTCTGATCCGCAGCTCCGTGAATTCCGCCAAGGAAGAACTTGCGCAGAAGATGCGTTGCCTGTTCGAAATAGCAGGTGCCAAGTTTGAGACTTTCGGTGCATATCCGGGATGGACTCCTGTTCCTACGGCACCTATCATCGGTACATTGAAGGACGTTTACCACAAGTTGTTCGGCAAGGATATGAAGGTCATGGCAATACATGCCGGCCTGGAGTGCGCTCTTCTGGGTGCCAAGTATCCGAACTGGGACATGGTGTCACTCGGACCTACACTTCTCCATCCTCATTCACCGGATGAGAGAGTGAAGATCGATACCGTGGACAAGTGCTGGAAGTTCCTCGTGGCTGCCCTCGAAGCGATGCCTGAGAAATAAACGTGCAAGTCCCTTCCACCCTGGGAGGGACTTTTTTTGAATAGGAGAGAAAACTCGCGTAACTTTTATTAGAGCCAATTTGGCGATGGTAAGTCCTCTCCCCGAGGGAGAGGATTTAGGAGAGGGGTAACGTGCAAGAAAAAAAGTGCGTGAGGTGTGCTCAAAAGCCTACCCGACCCACGCAAACAAACATTAATCGAACTAGAGAGAAAACTCGCGTAACTTTTATGACCATATTAGCTGAAAGCGGTGCGACCAAGACGGATTGGCGCTCGATTGCTTCTGACGGGACCGTTTATTCGATGCGTTCCACGGGAATGAACGTGGCGACGGCGGATATCTCTTTCGTCGAAAAGACTCTGCGTGAGGCGATTCCTAAGCTGAACCCGTCAGGAGAGCCTGTAGAACGGATACATTTTTATGCTGCCGGGATGATTCCGACCCCGGGCAATCCCGTTCCGGAAGGTGCGGTCCGTCTGCATGGTGAATTCATGAAGGCGTTTCCTGAGGCAGAAGTGGCTTATGCTTCCGATTTGTTGGCGGCAGCACGTGCCCTTTTCGGCAGGAAGCCCGGAATAGCCGTGATATTGGGAACCGGTTCCAACAGCTGCGAATATGACGGAAAGCGGATTGTAAAGAACGTCCGTTCAGGCGGCTTCATCCTCGGCGACGAGGGCGGCGGCGCCAGTCTGGGCAGGCAGTTTGTTTCAGATTTCCTGAAAGGAATCGTGCCGGAACCTGTGGTCTCGGAGTTTGCCGCGAAGTATGATATGGAATATTTCCACGTGGTGAAGAATGTGTACAGAGGTCCGTCACCGGCAAGCTATCTCGGCTCTTTCGCGCCCTTCATCATGGAGCATTACGACAGTTGTCTGTATGTCAAGTGTCTGGTGGACAATAATTTCCGGGCATTGTTCGAAAGGTGTCTGCTGCAGTACGACATTGAAGGAAAGCTTGTCGGCGTGGTCGGCGGCTTCGGCTTTGCGCACAAGGAGATTCTGTTGAGAGTCGCACAGGAATACGGGGTGGGGATTTCCGATATTGTCTCTTCACCGATCGAGGGGCTCGTAAAATATCACATTGAAGAAAATGAGAACTGAAAAATATCCGTCGGAATTGCTGGAGAACGCCGTGGATGCGATAAGCTCGCTTCCCGGAGTGGGGGAGAAGAGCGCGCTGAGGCTGGCTCTCCATCTGCTGAGGCAGCCTGTGGACAATGTCCGGCATTTTACGGAGTCCATCCGCCTGCTTCGTGAGAATGTGAAGTATTGCCGCAAGTGCATGATGATTTCCGATGAAGAGGAGTGCTCGATTTGCCGTGACACGAGCCGTGACCATGGCACGATTTGCGTGGTGGAGAATGTCCGTGATGTGATGAGCATTGAGGCTACGGGCCAGTATCATGGTGTGTATCATGTACTTGGCGGAAAAATATCGCCTATTGACGGCATCGGTCCGTCTGACTTGAAGATTGCTGAACTGAAAGCGCGTGTCCAGGCAGCCGCAGAAGGTGCGCAGTCACCTGATACTGTCGAAGTTATCTTGGCATTGAGCGGTGACGTGGAAGGCGAGACCACTTCATTCTACATTTACCGCCAGATCGCCCCGTACGGCGTGAAAGTCTCCTCCCTTGCCAGGGGTCTCGGCTTCGGAGATGACCTGGAATATGCTGACCAGCTGACACTTGGCCGCTCCATCGTGAACCGGCAGGTGTTCCGGCCTTAGCTATATTTCCTAGGATACCTCAGCAGAATTGCCAGCACGGCGAAAGCGCCCATCGTATACGGGTAGAAGAGATATTTGATGATGGACAGGGATGAGATTCCGGCGAGTCCGGAAGCCATAAGCATCTGTGCGCCATATGGCAACAATCCCTGGATCATGCATGAGAACGTGTCCAGGATGCTTGCAGTCTTGCGCGGGTCCAGGCCGAAACGTGTGGTGATGTCTTTCGCTATCCGTCCCGTGGTGAGAATGGCGATGGTATTGTTCGCGGTGCAGACATTGGCCATGCTGACGAGCGCCGCGATACTGAATTCCGCGCCGCGTTTCCCCCTGATGCCCTTCGTCAGAATCCTCACCAGATAATCGATGCCGCCGTTCTCGCGGATGACCTCCAGCATGCCTCCGGACAGCATCGTCACGATAATAAGGTCGCCCATTCCGGCAATGCCGGTTCCGATGCTGCCCAGCCATGTCGTCCATGTCAATGTTCCTTGGCAGAAGCCGATTATTGCGTTCACGCCAATGCCTATGGCCAATACCTCGATGACATTGACCCCGGACATTGCGAGTCCGATGACGAGGACGTATGGTATCAGGCGTGTCCAGTTGACCGGATCCTCCGGTGCGCTGAAGCTCGCGCCTTGACCTATTATTATATACATGACGGCTACGGCCAATGCTGCCGGAGCTACGATTTTCAGATTGACCTTGAACTTGTCGGACATCAGGCAGCCTTGCGTCTTGGTGGCGGCGATCGTGGTGTCGGAGATGAACGAGAGATTGTCCCCGAAGAATGCTCCTCCTGCGACGATGGCAGTGACGAAACCTGTGTCAAACCCTGATTCTGAGGCGATTCCGGCTGCTACCGGGACGAGTGCGACGATGGTGCCGACGCTTGTTCCGATGGCCATGGATATGAAGCAGGATGCCAGGAAGAGGCCGACGAACAGCATTGACGGAGGAAGGATGTTCAATGTGGCCGCAACGGTGGCGTCGATGGCGCCTATTTGTCTGGCTGTCTCGGCGAATGCGCCCGCGAGGATGAATATCCAGAGCATCAGCAGCACGTTCTTATGTCCCGCGCCACGGGAAAATACGGCGATCTTGTCTTCGATTGGGGCTTTTTTGCTTATCAGGAGTGCGTATGCGGATGCTATCAGGAATGCTGCCGCGATGGGAATCTTATAGAAGTCCTTCGCTATGAGGGATGATACCAGGTATATGCCTAAAAAAACTGCGAGCGGGCTCAATGCGAGCAGTCCGCTGTTTCTGATTTTGTCTTTCATGTTGCAAATATACGCTCTTTTTCTTCCTTCTTTCAGGAAAAATTGATAATTTTGCAGTTCGCGTTATGGAATGCGAACTGGCAGAAAGTTAACCACCTGATTTTGTGCTTTCTTTGGACGTTAAGGCTCCAGGGAGGTGCTGAGGTCCGGATAAAACCAGAAAAGGTATGGTCACAATCTTTTACAGATCTAGCGGAGCAATCCTGATGTCCCAGTCTATGGCTGATCTTGATACCTTCAAGATGGATGACGTTATTTGGATTGATCTCTTTTCCCCTTCCGGAGATGAAAAGAGAGCCACGGAGAAATTCTTGAACACAGAGATCCAGAGCCGTGCGCGAGCGGAAGAGATCGAGAGTTCTTCACGTTTTTCCGAGACGGAGACTGCCATTTTCGCCAATACGAACTTCCTTATTCCAGGACCTGAAGAGTACTCCATGGAACCGGTGTCATTCACGCTGGTGGAGAACGTGTTGACTACTCTGCGTGACGTGCCTCTGCGAAGTTTTACCGAACTCCAGCGCAAGATGCAGGCGCTTCCGCGACTTTTTCCCAATGGTTACTGGGTTTTCGTGAGCATCATGGACCAGCGTGTCGACCTTGATGCCGACATGATAGAGCTCATGTCCAAGGAAATCGCCCTGTACAGCAGGCGCGTGAACCAGCAGGAGGATATCAATGAGGCTTTCCTCTTGGATATCAACCAGTTGCAAGACAATACGATGACGGTCCGCGAGAATATCGTCGACAAGCAGCGTCTAATTTCCAATATGATGAAGAGTGACAAGTACCCTGTCGAGCTGGAGCCTCGTTTCAATGTCCTTCTCCAGGATATTTCGTCTCTTATCAACCATTCCAATTTCAGTTTCGAGAGGCTGGAGTATCTCCAGGATACCGTCGTCGGTCTTATCAACTTGGACCAGAACCGCATCATGAAGATTTTCACGCTCATCTCCCTGCTTCTCATGCCGCCGACCCTCGTGGCCAGTTTCTACGGCATGAACGTGGCGTTGCCGCTTTCAGACAAACCATGGTCCTGGCTCCTCATCCTCGGCTTCATGCTGCTCTCCCTCGCATTCATCCTCTACCTCTTCCAGAGGCGGAAAATGCTGTAGTGGCGGGGACTCTCTCGTGCGTGAAATGGCCCGTTTTACTCACGACATGACATTTTTTCACCACGACGTGCGTGGAAAACGTTTTAATGCTCACGGGGCGAAGGCAAATTTTCTCAGCATGCCGATTTGTTCCGGAATTGATCACAAGAATCTGCGTGTCGTGGAAAGACTGCGTGGGTCCCATCCCTTTTCGGGAGCCAATGCCGGCTCCACCCTCCATCCCCATCCGGGCGTCATGAAACGTAATGTGGTGGTAGTGAAGACATTGGCTGCGTGAAGGATTGCTGAAAGCCTTGTCGACTTGCCGGCTGTCGGGGTACTTATTACCGGAAAGTATATCTCAGACCGAAACTCAAACTGAAATCAGTGGGCTTGTCAGAATAAATGGTGCGCACCTTGGAATTATTGCTGAAATGGTGGCTGACACCCGGCTCCATATAGAGACCCAGCTGCGGCAGGATATTTACCTGAATGCCGGCAGCACCGTTTACTGACCACTGCAATCCTTTCTGCTTCAGGGATGTAGACGAGGAACCGTGATACTTGCCGTCAAGATACTCATCAGTCTTCAATGAACCTCTGACGCATTTTTCCATGAGACCGCCGGCAGTTACATACGCATTGAAATACCTGGAAGAGAAGATGTTGAACGAAAGATTCAGCGGAATGCCTAGATAATGCATGCTTTGGACACCCTTGCTCCAGCCGCTCACGGCACCCTCCTCACCTGTCTTCAAATCAGACGACAAGAACGAATAAGTGAGGCCGGACTCGATGCCGAGAAATTTATTGAAATCGTATCTTATTGATGCTCCGATTTTTACAGGCATCTTGTGTGAATATTCCGTGGTTACCACCGGCTGGTTGTAGACAATGACGCCGGCCACGCTCTCAACCCTTCGGTCTACCCAGTCCGCACTCGATACGCCGCAATCCAACGGGTTCGCCCCTAGCGTAGCCGCAGTCGGTCTGCTGCTCAATGAAGATGCTGAACCGGAACCGTTTACGGACAATCCTGCCGCGAGCTTGCCGCCACGTTTTGTCCTCTGCAACTCAGGCTCCGCCAACACCCACTTCCACGCATCAGCGAATCTGCCGCCATCTTCATCCGGCTCAATGTCCTCTTCCGTGTCAGGCTCAATGTTGCCCTCAATTTCATTCTTTTCGCTGGTCTCAGCTGTCACCCCGACAACCTCACCAAACGGCTCCACGGCAACCTCATCGGACGGCTCATCGGAAAAATCTCCAGACACCGCCGCGCCACGGAAATCACTCACCTCAGTCTCCACATAAAGCCTCGCTTGACTGACCTCGGGAACACTCGTAATATCATTGTCCTGAACAACTCGCGCCGAAACGACAGTCTCCTGCCCGACCTTTACCGCCTCTGCCGTCATTGTTGCCGGAACATCCTCTTTCGCATTGAAAATAAGCATTGCACCGAACAATGCCGCAGCTGCGATTGCGGAACTGGCGAGAAGCCATAATGGAACTGCGCGGTGCTTGTTTCCGGTGAGACCGGCAGCAGCACTGATGCCCGCCCACACGCTGTCCGAAGGCTGCTCCGTGTAGCCCTCCATCTTGTTTTTCAGTTTATTTGTCCAATCCATCATTGGTGCTGCTTTACATAATCATTGATTTTCTTCGCCAGAATCTTTCTGGCCCTGTGGAACTGGGAAGCGGAAGTGCTTTCCGTGATGCCCAGCAGATCCGCTATTTCCTTGTGCGTTTTTTCCTCGAAAACCACCAGGTTGAATATTGTGCGGTAACCGTCCGGGAGCTCCTGTATCATCTTCTGTATCACCTCCGGAGGAACCGACTCCACTTCCGGATCATCGTCTTCGTCCGTCATGTCAGGAAGCCGGTCCCCGTAATCTATGAAACTGCTCTTTTTCTGCTTCCGGAGATATTGCAACGCCTCATTTACCGTGATTCTGCTCATCCATGCCTTCAGGGAACCATTGCCCTTCCAAGTGAAAGAACCTATCGAAGAAAGTATCTTGAGGAAACTGTCCTGGAGAACATCCTCAGCGGTGGCATGGTCGGGTATGTATCTGGAACACAACGCCAAAAGATACCCGGACGACTCATCGTACAGCTTCTTTACAGCTGCATTGCTGCCATTCCGGATATCATCTGCAATCTGCTTTTCAGAATATTTGCCGAGTCCAAACAATTTCATGCCCCATCACGCTGCAATTCTTCTGCCAGAAATTATTTGCCGTCTCCGGGGCGGGTCTTGTAATTGAACTCGATGGTCTTGGTCTTGCCTGAAGGAGCATTGTACCTGACTTTCAGCTTCACAGTTTTGCCCTCAGTATCAGGAAGTTGGTTCAATCTGAAAGCGACGTATGCCTCTGTCGGAATCTCCTTGATGTCGCCATGGTCGTTGTGCCTGAACTCTACCACATACGGGTCGGACGGGTCGACTCCTGTGACCAGATTCACCTCGTGCTGAATGTGATTGAACCTGCTCCACAATGCCCTGAATCTCAATGTCAGATAGCCGTCTTCGCATACGGTAGGGAAGGCGTCAATGATTTCTACCGGATCGCTGCCATATTTCTCGGCATCTTTCTCCGCGCCCTCTGAAGCTACAGTCTGTTTGGTAAGCAATGCCTTGAGCCAGAAAACGTTGCCGATCTGCACTCCATTGGACTCGCTTTCCAACTTATAGTTCGTGAATGCGCGTACTTCCTTGTCACCATACGGTGATTTGGTCATGTTGGAAGGATAAATTACGGTCTTGTCATCCAATTGAAGATAAAACTTGTCGCCGTCCGGCTTGACCGTAACTACGGCGTTCGGTATCAAATCTTCGTATGAAAATCCGTCATCCTTCGTGCATGACTGCATTGATACTGCTGCGCCCAATACTGCAGCAATGATAATTCTACTTGTTCTCATATCGTTTACTTTTAATTTCCATATTATAAATGCGGTTTGGCGAAAACATTGCATTATGCCATGCGAAAAAAAATTCGTAATTTTACGTGTTTTTGGTAATTGGACATAATTATGAATAAAAAGAATATTGCGTTATCATTTGCCGCAGCCCTTTTATCGGCGACATCTCTCTGCGCAGCAGGCGGGACGAATGCGGTTTCAGGCAATGCCCCTGAGGCGTATGAAATTTTACAGACGAAAAAGTCGCATCTGAAATATGCCCGGGAACTGCTTGAGCACGGCATGTATGCCGAAGCGCGAAAAATCTTCTCGGAGTATCCTGCCGATCCTGTCGCGGGCGGTTATGCGCTCATGTGCGATGTCAAGATGAAATCCAACGGCTATGAGACCAAACTCGCGAAATATATTTCAATGTTTCCCTATTCCGGGCTCGTTCCGCAGCTCCGATATGAATATGCATTGAACCTCTTCGACGAAGCCGACTATAAAGCTGCTTCAGCGGAATTTGCATCTGTCAATCTTTCAGGACTTTACAGGAACCAGCTTGCGGCATACACATTCAAGAAGGCATACTCGGATTTCGAGATCGGCCAGGAAGAAGCCGCATTGCAGGGCTTTATGAAAGTGTCCGGAATGAAGAAAAACGACTACCAGGCACCGGCCGCTTATTCCATTGCATATATATGGTACGGAAGGGAGAAATTCAGCGAAGCCATAACTTGGTTCGAAAAGTCTGAAAAGGACCCTCGTTTTGCCGACGTCTCTTCCTATTATATAATGGAGTGCCGTTTCATGAACAAGGACTACCGTTATGTTACTGACAATGCTGCCAAGATGTATGCTTCCGTGCCGGAAGAACGTCGTCCGCACCTTGCCCGCATAATCTCGGAATCCTATCTGGTACAGGGAGATGCGGAATCCGCGAAGAAATACTATGACAGGACCGACGTGGTAGCGGGAAAGACCAGGAAGGACTATTTCTATGCGGGCTCATTGTTGTATGCGCTGGAGGATTTCAAGGGCGCTGTCGACAATTACAGCCTAATGACCGACCGCACCGACTCTCTCGGCCAAATCGCCAACTACCAGATGGGTTACAGCTATATCCGTACCAAGAACAAGGTTGCGGCAATGCAGGCCTTCAAGGATGCCTCAGCCGGCAGCTATGACAAAGCAATTCAGGAAGATGCGTATTTCAATTACGCCAAACTGGCATTTGACCTGAACAATGACCCGTCCGTGTTCGACAGCTACATCAGCACATATCCGAGCAAAGCCAAAGGTGACAAGATTTACAGCTATATCGCTCTTGCAGCATTGTATAACCATGATTATGCCGGTGCTGTAGAAGCTTACGACAAGATAGACGTCCTGGATGAGGACATGAAGAACAACTATATCAAGGCCAACTATCTGCGTGCTGACCAGCTCATTGAAGCAGGCTCATATCGGAAGGCGGTGCCGTGCCTGAAGGCGGCTGCGTATTATTCCGACAAGCGTTCTGCCTTCAACCAGCTCTCCCGTTACTGGCTCGCCGAAAGCTTATACAGGTCCGACGACTATGCCGGAGCGGCGGAAGGATACAAGGTATTGTACAATGCATCAGCACTTTACGGTCGTCAGGAAGGCGGACTTCTTCCTTATGACGTGGCATATTGCTACTATAAGTCGGGAGATTATGCGAGTGCGGAGAAATGGTTCGACATCTATCTTCAATCCGGAGACAAGAAAGGACGCAGGGACGCATTGACCAGAAAAGGAGATACCTATTTCATCCGCAAGGACTATCCTGCGGCGATCAAGTCTTACGAAACCGTCATCGCGGAATATCCTCAGCTGGATGACCTTTATCCATATTACCAGGCCGGACTCTCTTATGCATTGACAGACAAGCAGAAAGAAGAAGCGGAGCTGCTTGCGGCTACATTGTCGGCGCCGGTTTCGGCCGCATTCTGGTGCGAGACGGAATATGAACTCGGACGCGCTTACATGCATATCGGCAGCAATGCCCAGGCCTCGCAGGTTTTTGCGCGTATCGCAGATGAAGGCCGCGACTCGACTTACCGCGCCCGCGCGCTTATCGGCCTGGGCATGATTTCGGCCAATGAATCCCAATACGACCAGGCATTGGGCTATTATAAGAAAGTGGTTTCGGAAATGCCGACTTCGGAGTATTCGGAGGATGCCCTGCGTGCCATCGAGGCCATTTACCAGACAAGGCAGGAGCCGGAACAATATTTCGCTTACCTCAAGACATTGTCCGGAAAACAGGCGTCTGAAGAGGATAGGGAAAGCATTTTCTTCAATGCCGCCGAGCAGATTTTCCTGGCGGAGAACTATCAGAAAGCCATTACCTCGTTGCAGGCATACATTGACGAATATCCTCATGGTACCGATGTGAACCTGGCGGAATTCTATATGGCTGAGTCATATAAGAACGTCGGAAAGAAGGAACAGGCATGCGACTGGTACCGGAAGGTGATTGAAAGCGGCGAGGGCTCTTTCGTCGAGGCTTCTTCACTGAATTTCGCGAAGCTGTCATATAGCCTGGAGCGTTACAAGGACGCGTATGCAGGGTATGAATCGCTGCTTGCCAATGCCAGGATCGAGAAAAACAAGCATACTGCCATCGTCGGAATGATGAATTCCGCATATTCGGGAAAAGACTGGCAGTCAGCCATTTCCAGTGCTGCGCAGGTGGCAGCCGACAATCGCAGCGACAAGGATGACGTCCGCAGGGCCAAATATGTGGAAGCCAAGTCATTGCTTGCCACGAGCCAGCGTGAGAAGGCATTCGCTATACTCAAGTCACTTTCCTCTGAAACTGCTACGCCGGAGGGCGCCGAGGCTGCATACCTCATAATCCAGGACAGCTATGACCAGGGCAAGTTCGAGGAAGTGGAGACATTGGTATACAGGCTATCGGATTCCGGTACGAGCCAGACATATTGGCTTGCGAAGGCGTTCATTGCGCTTGGTGACTCATTCGCCGAGAGGGGCGAGATGAAGCAGGCGAAGGCCACATTCGAGAGCATCCGCGACGGCTACACTCCGGAAGGAAAGGCTGACGAGGTTCTTGACAATGTGAACATGCGTCTGCGCAAAATCGAGGAAAGGGGAGAGTAATTTATTCTGAATCAATATGAAAAAGATATATCTTTCAGCAGTATTTTTCGTTGCGTTGTCGGCCGGGGCACAGAACCTTAACCCGACAGTTTCGGTAACCAGGGATTACGAGGGAAAACTTATGGAGGTGCACAAGCCGTCCATGGCCATGTTCGTGCCGGATTCCCTGCATAGATTCGACCTGGATTTCGATTATTCCGTTTTCGCGAATCCGTACAAGGGAGCATACGATTTCAAGCCTTACGTGCTGGAAATGCGTCCGGATGCGGAACCATATTCAGGCAGGAAACTGTATCTGAAGGCGGGTGCGGGATATCAGCTCAGGCCAATGCTGGACTTCGTGTGGGAGCCGCAGCTGAAAACGCCGAAATTCAAGATGGACATTTATGCGTCACACCATTCATATATCGGTGATTATAAGAACATTGGACTGAATTCTGACAATAAGCTCGTGAGTATGGGCAATGCCGGTAATGGTTATGATATGTATTCCAATGCCGGAATAAACGGACAGGCGGACTTGAATAAGGCGAAGTTGTCTTTCGATGCGGGCTATGTAGGGATTCATACGAAATTCGGAGGCAATGCGACCGGTTACAATGCTGCTGAAGCAGGCTTTCGTGCAAAGTCGGAGAATGATGCCGATACCTATTTATATTACGATGTGGACTTTAGGTATCATGGTGCAAATCAGGGTGTTGGCGATGGCGTTGCTGCGGGGAGCCGCTCGTTGAGAATGAATGACATAGACTTCAATGTGACTTTGGGGCCTGTGATGCATCAGTATCATAGCATCGTGGCGGATTTCGGTGTGGGACTGTCGTATTACCGCGGGGCGTTGGCGACCGATGTGGGGACAGCTTACATTACTCCGAAATATGTGTTGAACAAGAACCGCTGGCGCCTCCATGCCGGACCGAAATTCAGTTTCAATATCAGTGACAGGGATGGTGCGGAAGCGCTCAATACCAATAAAGGTATTCTCATTTACCCGGATGTCTATATCGGATTCGAGGCGGTGCGAAACTATATGAACCTGTATTTCAAGGCAGAGGGCGGCGATTACAGGAATCCGTACAAGGACATGAAGGAGAAATTCCATTTCCTGCTTCCGTATTCCAAGATGTCCAATAATTCAGTGGTGCAGGCTGATTTCGCGCTCGGCTTCAACGGCAATATCTGCAGCCGTTTCCGTTATGATATCCGTGCCGGTTTCAGAAGTTTCGAGGCTATGCCGTTCGATGTCGTGCTGGGAGATACGTCTTATATCCCACATCTGTATTCGACTGGTTGGGATTATTATGACGGTACTGCAGTGTACTCGGAAATCCGACTTCAGTGGGAGTCGAAGGACTTCGTCCTGGATTCCAGATTCAGTGTAAATGATACCAGATTGAAGAATCGTAAAAATGTGGATTATCTGTGTTTCGAGCCGGCAAAATTCAGTGGGTTCGTTTCCGGAAAATATAATTGGAAGAAGAGGATTTTCGCCGGTATTACGGCGGAGTTCGCTTCAAGGCGTGACGGAAGAATGACGCTGATATATAATGATGCTGCCGGTATGCCCGATAGTACTTTCTCTGCTGCGCGCATACCCGGCTGGATGAATCTCGGCGTTTATGCGGAGTTCGCATTTACCAGGAAATTGTCGTTCTGGCTTCGCGGTGACAACTTGCTCAATGCAGATATCCAACGCGTTCCGCTATATACCGAAGGCGGAATCGGCGCCACCGTCGGAATTTGCCTGAATCTATAATTTTTACTATATTTGTAGGCTTATATTTAGCTCAGGCAAGTTGCCAAACTTGCGGAAATTGAGAGATAACAATTAAATTTATTAGGATGGAAGATAACGAAAAGATGCGCGAAGCCGAAGAACAGTATTCGGCGGGCAGTATCCAGGTCCTTGAAGGACTTGAGGCTGTAAGGAAAAGGCCATCAATGTATATTGGAGACGTCGGCGTGCGAGGTCTTCATCATCTTGTATATGAGGTCGTTGACAACAGTATTGACGAGGCCATGGCCGGATACTGTGACCATATCGAAGTCACCATAACAGAAAATAATTCTATCCGTGTCCAGGATAACGGTCGAGGCATCCCTACCGGAATGCACCCGAAAGAACACAGGTCTGCGCTTGAAGTCGTACTTACCGTGCTCCATGCCGGCGGTAAATTCAGCAAGGACAGCTACAAGGTCTCCGGAGGTCTCCACGGCGTCGGTGTATCCTGCGTCAACGCATTGTCCGACAGCCTTATAGCGGAAGTCCACAGAGAAGGCAAGATCTATGAGCAGAAATATTCCAAGGGCAAGCCGATTACATCGGTTGAGGTTATCGGCGAGTGCAATGACACCGGAACCATCATCACTTTCCATCCTGACCCGGAAATCTTCACTGTCACCACTATCTATGATTACGACACTCTTGCCAAGAGAATGCGTGAACTCGCCTTCCTGAACAAGGGAATCAAGATAACATTGACCGACAAGAGGACGCTCATTGACGAGTACAAGACCGATGAGAACGGAAATTACAGTCCTACAGGAAAGCAGGTCTACAAGAGTGATGTCTTCTATTCACAGGAAGGTCTGAAAGAATTCATCAAATATCTGGATGCAAGCTCTGAAGAACTTATCCCTGAGCCTGTTTGCGTGACCTCGGACAAGATTATCCCTATCGACATCGCACTCCAGTACAACACCGGGTATAAAGAGACGATCCTCTCTTATGTGAACAATATCCACACTATCGAGGGCGGTACACACCTCCAGGGTTTCAAAATGGGACTTTCACGTTCACTCAGGAACTACGCTGACAAGAACAAGCTCCTGGAGAAGGTTAAAGTGGAACTCTCACAGGAAGACTTCCGTGAAGGTCTTACGGCGGTCGTTTCAGTGAAAGTGGCTGAGCCTCAGTTCGAAGGACAGACGAAGACCAAGCTCGGAAACAGCGAGGTTACATCTGTCGTATCGCAGGCTACATCCGCCGCCATGGACCAGTACCTGGAAGAGAATCCTAAATATGCCAAGATCATCATCGAGAAGGTGATTCTCGCCGCTACTGCCAGGACAGCTGCCCGCAAGGCACGTGAAATGGTACAGCGCAAGACCGTCATGTCCGGCGCAGGTATGCCGGGCAAGCTTGCAGACTGCTCCGAGCGTAATCCTGAGCAATGCGAATTGTTCCTCGTCGAGGGAGATTCCGCAGGCGGTACCGCCAAGCAGGGCCGTGACCGCCGCATCCAGGCCATTCTTCCGTTGAGAGGTAAGATTCTTAACGTGGAGAAAGCTGCGGAAGACCGTGCATTCGACAGCGAGGAAATCCGTAACATCTACACGGCGCTCGGCGTGACCGTGGCACAGGAAGACGAGAACGGCGAGAAAAGAATGGACCTCAGCAAGTTGCGTTACCACAAGGTCATCATCATGACCGATGCCGATGTCGACGGTAGCCATATCGCGACATTGATCCTCACATTCTTCTTCAGATATATGCTCGACCTTATCAGGAACGGCTATGTATATCTTGCGACCCCACCGCTTTATCTCGTGAAGAAGGGCAAGGAAGAAATCTACTGCTGGACAGACGCGCAGCGTGCGGAAGCTACCCAGAAACTGGGCAAGGGCTCCGACAAGGGTGTCACCGTACAGCGTTATAAAGGTCTTGGTGAGATGAGCGAGCACCAACTTTGGGACACCACAATGGATCCGTCCAAGAGAAGGCTCCGCCGTATCACCATCGACAATGCCGCTGAGGCGGAGAGGACATTCTCAATGCTGATGGGCGACGATGTTCCGCCACGCAGGCAGTTCATTGAGGAAAATGCCCATTACGCGAACATTGACGCATAGCAATTTTCTAAAATCTAGACAATATGTTAGACATTTTTGACAGAATTGAAAGAGACTCAGGCGGCCCTATCGGCCAGTATTTCAGCCAGGCTTACGGTTATTACATGTATCCACGTCTGGAGGGAGAGCTCGGACCTCACATGATTTTCAACGGAACAGAGGTCCTGAACTGGAGCCTGAACAACTACCTCGGACTTGCAAATCATCCGGAGGTTCGCAAGGCAGATGCTGAAGCTGCGGCTAAATGGGGCCTTGCATACCCTATGGGCGCCAGAATGCTGTCGGGCAATACCAGATATCACGAGAAACTTGAGAAGATGTTCGCGGAGTTCGAGAAGAAGGAAGATGCGTTCCTCTACAACTTCGGATATCAGGGAATCGTTTCCACAATCGACGCTCTTACAGCACGTCACGACGTAATCGTCTATGATGCAGAGTGCCATGCTTGTCTGCTCGACGGTATCCGTCTGCATATCGGCAGCAAATACAAATATCGTCACAACAATATCGAGGATTGTGAAAAAGTTCTCGCACGTGCGTGTGAAGAGGCTGATGCAAACGGCGGTGGCGTTCTCCTTATTACAGAGGGCGTTTACGGTATGACCGGTGCGCTCGGTATCCTCGACAAGATCGCTGCCCTCAAGAAGAAATACAACTTCCGTTTCATGATTGACGATGCACACGGATTCGGACTTCTCGGCGAGCACGGCCGCGGAACTTCCGAGGCTCTCCACTGCATGGACGAGGTTGACCTTTATATCGGTGCATTCGCCAAGTCAATGGCTTCCATCGGCGGATTCGTTGCAGGTCCTCACAAGATCATCAACTATCTCCGTGCGAACATGCGCTCGCAGATGTATGCCAAATCTCTTCCTATGCCGCTTGTTATCGGCAATACCAAACGTCTGGAAATCATCATGTCTCCTGAAGGTGATGAACTTCGCAAGAAGTGCTGGGCCAT
>SAMEA3663023__coassemble_602_pt1 | contig 73511 bp, 56 predicted proteins | sample SAMEA3663023__metabat2_low_PE_030 | metagenome-assembled genome bin SAMEA3663023 (sample SAMEA3663023) | pig gut metagenome | biome: pig gut; feature: pig-associated habitat; material: faeces | place: France | collected 2012 | reverse complement strand
ATCTATAAGATCTTTGGATAACTTAAACACGGAACTTTGCAGGTGAGCCGATTTACGACCTGTATTTCAGCGCAGGCGTGCACAGTTGCGATGTGGAAAGAGTTGTGTACCAAGACATTATTCTTCCGGAGACAGGCGGTCCCGACGAGTGGGCATCTTCCAGGCAATGGCTGCGCCTGAATCTGGGAGGCACTGTTTCCTACCGTTATCACCCGCTTTTCGCCACAGGCATAGGGCTGGATCTGAGTTACACCCAGAACTGGAAACGCCTTGCTGAATATGCCGCCATCCAGGCAGCCCACGACGGACAGCCCGCCACTACGCCTCAAACCTGCCCTGTATATCTGGGTGCCTACATCCAGCAGTCATTCTTCTACAAAAACGTGGAAATCGGCATAGGCTTGGGAGTCTATCTTTACAAGAAACTCGCCATAGAAGACTCCACTTGGAACTATCAGCGCACCCTCATCCGCTACCACATCCCCAAAGCAGGCAACATATTCTTCGGCTTCGCAATGCGTGCCCACAAGTTCGACCGTTCCGACACACTGGAATTCTCCTTCGGCAAAAGGTTCTGAGCCGGCTCTGCATATGGGATTGCCGGGCGGGGCCGGACGATCAAAGTTTTTTCATCAGCAACTGGCTGTATGACTTGTCTGCGAGGTTATAGCCCGAATAAGTTGTTCCGTCAAACAGCAGGAAGGTGTATCCGGTCACATCTATTGCGGAACCCGGAGTGCTTCTCCAATGTACATAGCCGTCATCACCGAAACCGAACTCCAGAGCAGAATCCTGTCCCCATATACCGGAATACAGATTGCCGATAAAACCGAAAACCACATTCATATAATTGAATGCTCCGAGATTCTGGGAATTCAGGCGTATGGTGTGATGCTCCTCATCATAAACTCCGACAATTTGGGGAGAATAGTTCCGATAGTTGCTCAAGCCCTTGACTCCCACCTTGTTTCCGCCAAGACTGATGACATCCACCCTGAAACTTTCATCACTGCCGGATGTGTCATTGGAGGTGGTCACGAGAGCCGTCGCGAGATAGGAACCGGTAAAATCTTCGAGAGCCTTCGGCAGAAAATCATCAGCAGCAGCCTCGACCCGTCCGGAGACAACCCGGCTGACCTGATCGCCATAAGAGTTGGAAGCGCGCAGAAGCACACTGTATTCCGCACCCTCCTCCATATTCTGCCAGAACAGGCTCAGACCGCTTTCAGAACAAGCTTCAGCCAGTTTCTCTGCATCTAATGAATTACCTATCTGGGCAATAATCATATCTTCTCCGTAAGTCCCGATATAATAGTCCATCACATCCTTCGGAAGCATAACATAGGAGATTGTCTGACAGTTCTTTGCCTTAAGAAAGAATTCCAGAGTCGAACGTGGTGATTTCACATACGGCCTTAGCAACATTTCCTGAATTTCCGGAATGACCGTACCGTCAGGGTCATAGGTAAACCTCATGCAAATTCCCGGGCCGGGCACTCCTTCAGAGTTGAATGGCACGGCAACCATCGTATTATTGGCTTCCGATGGGATCCAGACCTGTTCTCCGTCCCTGAAAGAACGCACATCGGAGGCACTACCATTGCAGATTGATTTCACCGCATTGTCAAATGCCTTCTCGTCCTTGGTAATGTCCCCCGGAACGACAACGGCACGGCATTCTGAAGTGTAACTGTTTACAACGAATTTGAAACGGCCATCACCCAGATACTCTGCCCGTACGAGAGGATCCTCATCGTGGTCTCCGGCAAAGATGAAAGCCTCCGGACCGACTCCGAATGTGCCTTCAGAAACATAATAGACCAGATTGAGCATAAAGGTCTGATCTCCGTCGAAGGTGCAGGGATAGGACTGATAGTAGGAGTCATCCCCCAGATACTGAGCCACATCGGACACATAGACATATTCCCTCACATCCTCATAGTAATAGCCTATCGACTGTGCGGGCACCTTCACGGAATTGTCCTTGTTTATCATAAACACGAAACCGACTCCGGCAGCCCAATCCAGCAGGCGGAACACATTGTCACTGCCTTTTGCCTTTTCGACAAGCATTCCTCCCTGCGCTCCCTGATAGAATTGATTGTAGAGGTAGGTGGCTGTCTGCTGAATTGTCTGCCCATCTTCGGTCGTTCTCATATACGGTTCCCATTCCAGTTTGAAAGAGGCATTCAGCTTCAGGAAGTCACTGTACTGGCTGATGAAAGCCGGATTGTCACCCAACTGCGCATCACGTCCCTCGATATTCATCGTAGCGGTAACTTCAGAGCCCAGCATAACGTGTGACATATCCACATAGACCGGAATATCGACAGAATACTGCCCATCCGGGATAGTCACCACAGGTTCGAAGGAAAAAAGCTGTGCATCCTTGCCGCTGATGGCAAGCTGGACTTTGTAGGTACCCTTGTTGCCGAGGCGGCCGAGAGTGACTGTAAATTCCCCGTCGAGAGTCCCCTGGTCAAACGATTTGATGATACTTCCCTGCACAAAGTGAATTTCCCTGTTGTCGTCATTATTGAAGGAAGATTTCACACCCTCCAGTTCCTGAACGCAGGAAGACAGGATTACAGCAGATGCCATAGCGGCCAATATTCGTATTGTCTTCATTTTCATTGTCTTCTATCACGGATTCTGATCCTCTTCGTTGATATTGGGATTATTGTTTATTTCATCCTGAGGTATGGTCATCACCCAGTCGTAAGTCTCAGGATCAGTCAGATTCACTCCATTGCGGCTCATAGTCGTTAGACAGTCGTCAGAGAAACCGTCCGAAACGCGTCTTTCTATGCCCTGACCGAGCCTGCGGACATCGCTCACCCTGCCGAATTCACCCCACAGTTCCACGCGTTTCTGTATGAGTATATTCTCCAGGAGTGAGCCTGTCCAGGAATTTGTCAAAGCCCCGAGCAAAGTCCCCGAATAATCCGAAGCATCATAGCTTTCAGACCTCTTTGCCATCACCTCATTCATATATTTCACTGCCTTGTCCGTCTTGCCCAGGCGCAAGGCAGCCTCAGCCGCATCGAAATAGAATTCTTCAACTCTCATATAAATATAGTCTCCGAGCCAGGCTGCCACATTGGAAAACCTGAACTTGCCGGACAGGTATGGAGATTCCGTATTGTCAGGGTTCCACCATCCCCGGCGGATATCATCCGGGGCCATCATCTTGTACAAAGCGGAACTGATGAGTTTCGGTGCAGCTTGGGCATACGCCCCGTCAGTATTGTCCATATGGGAAAAGAAGCTGGCATAGCCGCCGGCCTGTTCGGTGGTGGCAATGCCGGCCCCCCACATAACATTCTTGAGCGACAGGCTGTTCATCCCGTTCATAAGCTCCGTTTCTCCGCCGATTTCATAGAGTTCGCTCCCGATTATCCTTTCGGAACACTCCAGAGCAGTATTCCAGTCTCCTGCGGCAAGTGCAGCCCTCACTTTGAAACCCAGGGCCACATAGAGATTGATATGGGACTTGTTGCCGGCGAGCTTGGAGTTTGCACCGGCTTCGAGCAGTTCGATAGCCTTGTCCAAATCGGCATTTATCTGTTCAAAAACAGTCTTGAGATCAGACCTCGGGGCCCCGGTAAAGTCCTTGTATGTAGGCTTGGTGTAGATTGGAACAGCCGGGTCGGACCAGCGGGATTTATCCTGCAATGCACTGTACGGAGGCCTCGCATACCAGTTGCACAGGTTCAGATAACACAGTCCCCTGATGGCATACGCGCTGCCGGCAACATAGGCCTTGTCTTCTTCTGTCCCGTCCATAGTCTGCTCTGCGCCAAGCACATAATTGGCATTTGCAATCCAGGAGTAGTTGGCGTTCCAGACATCGTAGGAGCGGAAGGAGCTGGATGTATAATAGTCCTTGATGTTGTAGCAGTGGTCATACCAGAACCAGCCGTTGCCCATACTCTGCATTATGAAGTCATCCCCCATAGCCTCCAGGGCAATGTTGTAGGCAGATATTCCGAAGCATTGGTGCGAATTGCCCGAGGTGGACCATCCGGCAGTCCTCATTGTGCTGTAAACACCGTCAATTATGGAAATTGCGGACGAGGCGGATTTCAGCAAATCATCCGCCGAACCGGAATCCGTGGGGTTAAAATCCAGCTGGCAGGAGGACAAGCCCACCAGACAGGTCGCCATTGTCAATATGTATTTTTTCTTCATATACATCAAAAATTAAGGTCTATTCCCAAGGCCAGCACCCTGGATGGAGAATAGGTATAAGAAACCGTTCCCGCAAAATTGTACTGGGGATCCATTCCGTCCAGATGGCTGAAAAGAGCGACATTGTCCGCCGTAAAGAAGACTCTGACATTCTTTACTCCCGACTTTGAAAGCAGGCGGGAAGGAACGGTATAGCCCAAAGTGATATTCTTGATTGCGAAATAGGATGCATCCACAAGCGATTCTCCTACACTTGCATAGCTGCCTCCGATTTCCACCATAGGAACATCAGTCACATCCCCCGGTTTCTGCCAGCGGCGGAGGATGTTTTTATGCCAGTTGTTGCCGGGATAGGTGACGTGCATAGCGCTTTCGTAAAGTCCGTCCTGAATTTTTCCTCCGAAAGAATAGGTGGTCATAAAAGACAAGTCTATGCACTTGAAGATTGTAAAATTGGATGAGATGCTGCCGGAGAACAGAGGCTGACGGCTTCCATAGTAATACTTGCTCATCGTGGCAAGTGAGACGTCATCAGTCACATATTCGGGACAGCGTTCGGTAATCATAGCCCCATTCGGGTCCACGGCATAACGGTAGTAGCTGTAATAGAGCTGCTTGCCAGTGGCCGGAGAAACGCCGGCAGACTTTGAGAGATAGAAAGTGTAAATCGGTTTTCCGACCTCGATTACCATACTCCCGTAATTGAGCACATTCTGGTTGGAAGTCAGGGCCAGAACCTTGTTACGGTTCAGACTCAGCATTGCGGTTGCGTCCCAATGGAAATTTTCCATCTCAAGGATTACTCCACGCACGGTGACCTCCATTCCCTGATTCAGCATAGAACCGACATTGTCGTCGAAGCCCGAAAAACCGGAGGAAATTGCCAGAGGGTTGTTGAGCAGCATATCATCGGTCTTCCTGTTATAGTATTCAACGGTGGCCGAAAGCCTTCCCTGCAGGAAAGTGGCTTCGACTCCGGCATTGAAATTACCGTTCTTCTCCCAAGAAACAAGCTGGTTCTCTATTGAGCCTGCCACAGCCCCCGGACGGGTTCCGTTGGGCCATCCGTAGTTGAACCTGCCCTGCCAGACATAGTAGGACCCCAGGTTGTCATTTCCCTGCACTCCATAGGAAGCTTTCAAAGTGAGATTGTTCAGCCAAGAAGAGCAGGATGCCATAAACGGCTCCTGTGAAATCCTCCAGGACACACCCGCAGACCAGAAATTGCCCCAACGGTGGTCCTTGTGGAAGCGGGACGAACCGTCTGTACGCCAGGAAGCATCGATGTAATAACGGTCTGCATAGCCGTAATTCACACGAGCCAGCACGGATTCTATGGCATAGTCGCTGGAATAGGATGTATTAGCTGTTGTAGTGACGGCAGAACCGAGTTCATCGATACCCTCCACTATTCCGCTCTTGCCACCCATCGCATAGTTGTAGTTGTAGCGGTAGTATTCGTGTCCGGCAAGCAAATCGAGGGAGTGTTCCCCGAACTCTCGTTTGTAAGTCAACAGCTCATTTACGGTGTAACTGAGGGCTCTCGTATTGGTTTTATAGACATTTCCGCCCTGGTCTGCAGCATTGCCGTGGTATTTGTCACTGACAGTGGTTCTGGCATAATCCGTGAAGTCAAGACCGACATTGACCGTCAGGTTCAGTCCGTAGAGCAAAGCATTCTTGCTCACAGTTCCCAGATTGAGAAAAGCTCTTGCCGATGCCGAATTCCGCTTGTAATAAGCCTTGTTGTTGAAAAGTTCGGCCTTGGAGTTGAAGCCCTGGGCAGTAACACGGTTGGCATAGCCGTTGTCAGATTCTGAACCGTACTCATACTGCCGCTGTCCATTCTCGTCCAGAACGTCATTTCCCTTCATATCCTTCAGATACACAGGATAGACCGGCCCCATAAACTGGGCGGTGTACCATACGTTGGATGTCTCGGACCCGCTTGCCTCCTGGAAATCGGACTTTGCGTGGGCCAGATTTGCACTCATACCCACTTTCATCCAGGAAGTGGCCTGGACATCACCGCTCATACGCATCGTGAAACGGTCGAAGTCGGTGTTCTGCAGAGTACCGTTCTCCTTGTAATATCCCATTGAATAGAGATAACTGCTCTTGGCGGTACCCCCGCTTACAGAAAGAATATGCTCTGTACGGAATGCCGTCTCATTGCTGATTTCATCCATCCAGTTCTCGTTCCAGGCCGCCTTTGCATTGGGCTGTATTTTCCCCGTGGCCTTGTTGACCAGTCTGTCCCAAGTATAGTTCTTGTACGGATTGTAATACTCCGGGTTTTTCAATCCTCCTATGGTCTGGCCCAACTGTGCCGATGCATAGTCCGCAGCCACTTCCATATCTCCGCTGTTGAGCTTGGAGTTTCTCAATGCCTCCCAGGTTATCTCCACGAACTCATTCATATCAAGAAGATTATAGCGCGGAAGGGCTCTCGACGCGATGCCGGCATTTCCCTTGTAGGCCACATTCACCTTGTCCCCGCCACCTTTTTTTGTTGTGATGACAACGACTCCGTTTGCTCCGCGGGCCCCATACAGCGCACCTGCAGAGGCATCCTTAAGGACGGTCAGTGTCTCTATATCCGCTGGATTTATGGCACTGAGGGCGCCGTCATAAGGGATTCCGTCCACAACATAGAGAGGAGAACTGGAAGCGTTCACGGAGCCCACTCCCCTGACTGTGATGGAAGCTCCTTCTCCCGGCTGTCCGCCTCCGGAGGTGACCTGGACACCGGCGACAGTTCCCTCAAAAGACTTTGTAAGATTGCCTACAGGCCTTTTTGAAAGATCCCCGCCCTTGACCACGCTGGCAGAACCGGTAAAGGATTCCTTTTTCGCGGTACCGTAAGCCACCACGATGACATCATCCAGAACCGTACTTTCTTCCCTGAGGACAAAATTGACCTCCCCACGCCCCTGAACGGGAATCTCCGCATCAACAAAACCAAGACTGCTTGCCACCAGGACCGCATCTGCAGGGACATTGTCCAACCTATACGCTCCATCAGCATCCACCAGGGCACCGCTATCCGTCCCCCGAACCATTACGGCAGCTCCCAGCACAGGTGCTCCTTCAGCATCCTCAACCTTTCCCCTGACGGTAATGCCGGACTGGGCAAGACAAACCAATCCGCTTGTCAGCATCAGCATAGAAAGGACATATTTCTTCAGTTTATTCATATTCCACATCAAAAGTTTCGAGTATGTTTACATTTCCGATAACACTCCTGACTTTGACATCAGAGCAAAGCCTTGATGCCTTTGAGGAGGAGTTCGAAGTCGCATGGGGCACGGTGGCCGTTGCGAAACGGATCACCTTGTCGGAGGCATTGCTCGTAAAGTTGACAAGGAGAGTGTATTTTTCCCCTGCCTCCAAAGGGCTGGAAGAGTTCCCGAACTCAAGAGAAACCGACCCTGTCATATTGAGCATATCCAAAACGGGCTTTTTGAGAGTAACTCCATCGCGATCCACCATTTCAGAAGCATCTGACAGCGACATCCCGCTGATTTCAGAAGTCTTCTTGAGCAGATACTTCACTTCTGAAATACCGATATTGACAGGCGAGCTGCCGTCAAAGGCTATTGACAGATTTGCCGCAAGGACAGCTTCGGACGACGTTGCTCCGAGCTTTACGAATGCCCAGTCATAATAAGTCTCACTGGACTTAGTCGCAAGCGTGTTGACAGCAAACCCTTTCGTACCGTCCTCGGCCTCCACCACACTTGCAAGGGTAAAGGATGTTGCTGCAGGCAGCTTGTAATAGGAAGAAAATCCGCCTGAATTGAGCTTCTTGATGTCTTCAGCATTCCTGAATTCAGTTCCCCGGCTCTCCACATACAATTTCAGCAGTTCCAGATCTGAACCGAAGAAGGTTCTGTAGGAATAGGTCGATGTGAGCAGATTCTTCATCATCTTGACCTTTTTGCCTGAATCAGTCTTAGCATCCCCGACGCCGCCTTCCCATTTCACCCAGAGGCTGTTGCTCGGATTGTAAGCTCCGAATGTGCCGTGGTAAAGGAGTTGTTGGAACCAGTTCTGCTCTGACACGGGATGCTCATCCGTATCCCCGTCAGCAAAAGTTCTCGCCGGTGACTTCACAAGCGGTGAGTTCACATTTCCCTCACTGTCCAGACCTATGACAGCCACATAATAGTTCATCTCGGGATATACCGGTGCTTCCGTGTAATTGCCGGTTCCGGACATAGCATACTGGCTCACGGCTGCCGGAAGGGAAAGTCCCGCATCAGAGGCCGCACTGCGGAAATAGTTCATAAAGATGCCTGTCACGTCGCTGTCGGAAGCGGTTGCAAAATAGGATGCCGGGACAGCAAAGAAAAGATAATTCTGATCGGGCAGGGCATAGACATCGAAACTGATGTAGTCCGAGCCGCATTCGATGACTTTCAGGATTATCTGCGGGATATCCTCCTCCGCAGGCCTTGTCGTAAAGCTTACCCGGGCATATTCGGAAGGCTGATTGTACTCTCCGGAAGAGACTGCCCTGAGACTGAACACATAATCTGTTGAAGCATGAAGACCGCCAAGCTCTATGGAGCACAACTGAGTGCTGCCGCTGTACGGGCCGATTTCGTACTCATAGGAAGTCGCTCCACGGACCGGTTTCCAGCTGAAAATTGTCTTTGACATATAGGCGGCCACAAGTTCCGGCTCCGGTGTATCCAAAGCAGACACCGGGGAAGTTGTGATTCTGAAGAAAACCGGCTCGGAATCGGCATACATTCCGTTCCAACCTTTGTCTGCCTTCAGGACAAAACTGTAGGTTGTCTGGGGCTGGAGACCGGTAAAGGTCACGGAAGTCTTGTCCGTCGTTTCGGGTTCCCCTCCATTGAAAACATAGGTGTAAGATCCCGCATCCGTCACAATGTCCCAACTGACAGTAAAGGAAGTGCAAGTGATATCTCCGGCTGCAGCCTTGGGAGCGGGAAGCCTGTCCGCGTCAGTGGTCAATTCCTGCGTACAGGATACTGCCGCAATTGAGGCCAATAAAACCATTTTATTCAGTATCGTTTTCATCATCTGCTCACGGTTATGTCCATTATCTTGTAAAAATACGCCCCATCAGACAGTTTCAGAACACAGGAGCCGGGCGCAAGAGCCTTGATATTCATCACATTATCCTCCACAGACACAGAGACCACCCCACTGTCCGTCAAACTCCAGGACAAGGCTCCGGTCTGAGGGAAAAGCCCCTCAAGGGAGAGCTCCTTCATCTGGCCGACACTGAGTTCCATTGCCGGAATTCCATCCATATAGTCCATATAGCAGAGGAGACGGTATGTGTCCAGCTGTCCTGCTCCCATCTGTCCCGAGTATGCCGGACTGAGGTTTGCATTGATCGGGGCTGCGGAACTCAAGAGGGCTTCACGGAGTTTATCCGGGGTGAGTCCCTTCCTGTGGTTTTCTCCCCAATAATACGATACAGCAAGGGCACAGGCCCCGCTCACGTGAGGACAGGCCATTGAAGTACCGTTCATATACGCATAGGAGGAAGCCCCGTCCTTGCCGGGAACAGTGCTGTAAACTCCGCCATAATCACTGTCCAGATAAAGATCTCCGCCGGGAGCTGTGATATCCACCCAGGGGCCGTAGTTTGTGTAAACGGCAGCATCTCCGTTGTATGCCGAGGCTGAAACTGCAACAACCATATCATCAGCCGCCGGGTAACTCTGCCAGCTGACTCCCTGGTTTCCTGAAGCGAAAATCAATATTCCGCCTTTCATAGGACCGGTCTGGTTGCCGTTTTCATCCACTCCCGCATATTTTATGAAATAATCCATAGCTCTTCTCAGCGCAGAGAATGAACTGCGGGTCCAGGTGTTCCAGCTCAGCTGCTGGTCATATCCCCAGCTGTTCTGACAGATGACTGCTCCATTGTCGGCAGCATATTTCACGGCTCTGACTGCACTGGCAATGCCGGAGCCGCTGCCTCCGTTTTCTCCCTGTCCAAGACTTTGCAGACACATAATCCGGACTCCGTCACCTTTTCCGGAACCTCCGGCTATACCATTTACACCCAAGCCGTTATTGTTTACGGCAGCAATGGTGCCGGCCACGTGGGTCCCGTGGGCCTGAGCCTCACTTGTAAAAATGTGATTGTTATTGTCTATGAAATTGAAACCGTAAATGTCATCCACATAACCGTTCCCGTCATCGTCAATACCGTTGTCCGGAATCTCGGCACTGTTCACCCACATATTTGCAGCCAGATCTTCGTGGTCGTACATTATCCCCTGATCAGCCACAGCCACTATGACATCCGGACTTCCGGTACATAAAGTCCAGGCCTTCCACACATTTGCATCCGCCCCCACAAGAGAGGGCCTGTCCATAACCATACCGGTATTGTTGTAATGCCACTGACGCTGCCACGCATCGCTGCTTTCATTGAAAGGGAATCTTTCCTTTCGCGTCACTGCTGAAGACCCGGCTTCAGAGAGCCTCAAAGGCAGTCCCGGACGGACATCCCCATCATACATCTTCATTCTCGGAGAGTATTCTATATACTCCACACTGCCGCACAGCTTCAGTTTTGAGACAAGTTCGGCAGTAAGTTCCAGAGACTTGTCAAAAGTGGCAAGGTACCAGGTATCGAGTCCCTCTGCGCGGGTCCTCGCCTCAAAACGTCCGCATTCCGGAAAGAGTCTCTCAAGCTTGAATCCCGGAGCAGTTTCAGCAAGCACAGCTGAGATTTCACGCGTTCCCTCAAGCGCCTGATCCATTCCCCCGGAAGCCTTTGTGCCCGACTCCGGACGGATTTTTATCATCAGCTCCCCGGGAACGCCTGAAGCAAGTTCATTTATCACAATGGGACTGTTCCCGGCCGGAATTTCCCGCTCGACTCCCTCCTTGCTGCAGGAGATTGAAGCCGCAGTAAAAACAGCCAAAATAGCCATCCTTCCATAAAAATTCATAATCTATAATGTTTAGAAAGTAAATTCAATCGAAAATACGGAAGTTGTAAGGCCTCCGTCGGTGTCGTCATCCCTGTAACCCACCGCCCAGGCAACATACCTGGTGCCTTCTTTAAGGTAGTCAGAATAGTCCTCACTTGAATTTCCCTTGTGCAGGGAAGGACTTATGTCTCCATAGTTGGCATTGCGGACAGTCTTGACATATTCCCTCGCCACATCCTCGAGACTTTCAAATTCCTCCACGAGTTCCGCTGCCACCACATCTGATATATAGGTACCGGAGCCTGACTTACTTACAACGAGACGGCTTCCAGACATTTTGAGAGTCAGTTCAAGATTATCCCGAGTGGCCCTGAGCGTGCGGAAAGACTTCTTCTCTATGTCTCCGCTATAAACCGGATTGTGCTCCGAATCATAATCCAGGTCAAAAACCATCACATTGTATTCGCTGTCATCCATAAGCGAGGATGCAGGGACGGAGCAGGTGTTCAAATTGAGAAAAGAATAGGGGTCAGTGCCGTAAATAGCTGAAAGACGGTCGATTTCATTGACCATAAAGTCTATATAATCCTGGTCAGACATACCCTTCAAATCAGAGGCCCGAACCACCGAATAGTGGTATCTGACTGATGCATCCTTCGGAGATGTCAGATTGTACAGTCAGGACAATGGATTCCGCCTCTACGTCGGCCACTTCCACGTGGCATACTGCATCAAAACCGGAACAGGTGGCCGTAATGTCTGCGCTGCCTGAAGACAAAGCCCTCACATAACCGTTCTCAACGGATGCCACCTCCGAATCTGAACTGCGCCAGGAAATCAGAGGAGATGTGGCATCTTCAGGACTGACAGTGGCCACCAAGGTGATATCTTGTCCGACCTTTAGTTCAGCACTGTTGATATTCAGGGATATGCCGCTGACCTGGACCGGAGCTCTGGAAATTTTGCAGGAGGCAAGCTCGTCCTCCAGCAGTGCAAGGAGGGTTGTAGAACCCAGTTTTCCCTCATTTATCAAGTGTACGTTCACCTTGCCGTCCCCGATTACGGTCCCGGTAATTTCTGCCACGCTATTGTCTGCAAGCGAGAACTCGACCTCGTCAGCACGGGATTCAGGGCTGACTTCCAGAACAGCTGTCACTTCTCCGTAAATGGGGATTGATATTTCGTTTTGGACAAATGCGACAGAAAGCTTTTCCTCATCCACACCTGCATTTTCACTGGTGCAGGAAAGGGAAATCAGGGTACAAAGTCCTAAAACTCCATAAAGGAGCCTGGAATGGAATTTCATTTTTTAATGTAATTTGATATTATTGCAGACGGAGGAATTTTATCCCCTTTATGCTGAAGTCGTACTCCGGAGCATCTTCGCGTGCCGGACGGAACGATGTATAATTCTGGACAAAGTAGAAATGCTGGTTCTTAACCTTTCTGCTTGTCACGACGACATTCGGGGACTCGTAGGAGAACTTCCAATAGCCCTGCTCTTCGGAATCCGTGTCCGGGGCGGGATTGAAGAAAAAACCGTTGTTGACAGGATTGGTGGCACCACCGGGAGCACAACACCAGCAATTGCTTCCTTTTGAAGGGTCGAAACAGATGGCAAAAGTATTTTCCTCCTCAATTCCCTTCTTCAAAGTCACAGCATAAGAAACCAACTCATCCGTTTTCTCCATATTGCCATCCCCATCGTGAGCTACCGCCTTTGCATTTATCCCCATTGTCCCTCCACCGGGCTGATACGGGTAATTTTCAGGAGCCGCGAGATAATAACTGCCGGCATCCTTGTCAGCCACAATGAGATATTTGTCATCCTCATTAAGTTCATCCAAAGAAGTAACCACCTTAAATACTGTAGGTTCTGTGACTTCCGGTTCATCCTCCTCGACAGCATTCAAGTCCAGGCTGATTCGCCACAGGCTCCTGTCCTTCCTTGTCAAGTCCATCTTACCTCCTGTAAAGCTGAAAGACGAGGCGTCAATGGAGACCTTGACATCGAAATCACTTATTTCAGCCCTCGGGACAATGGCATAAACATACATTCCTTCGCCGTCTATGACAAGATCACCGTCTTCATCCGCCTCAAGCACTATGGTCTGCTGTCCCTGCTCTGCATCCGGAACAAACTGCAGCCTGCCATCCCCGCCGATGGAATAATGTCCTGTCATATAAGGCTTTCCGGAAAATGACAGGGATTTCACAGAGACTGGTTCAGCTTCCGATGCCTCCCCAAAAATATTGAACCTCAAAATTGCCGCAGGAAATTCAAATGCAACACTCAAGGCATTGCCGCTTCCGGACGGGAGAGGAGCCGTTGCAAACATAGGATAGACACTGCCGTCAAAAGAAGCCGAAACATTCTGAACTGCTTGATTCACAAGCGGCAGACTTACTTCCGAAAGCAGCTTTCCCTCATTGTCTCCAAGCGGATATATGACGTAAATCAGATCGTCTTCCGCAGCGAAAGAAGGAATCTGGGCGGAAAAGGAATTTGAGTTTACTGAAGCCGACTGCACCCTGTCCCCCGCACAACTTGTTATGTATCCGACAGTTTCTCCACCGTTCCATACAAGGTGGGAGACATCGGAACCTTCATAATCAATTGTAGTCCTGGTTATGGGGCAATTGACAGAAATGGTTCTTCTTTCAAACTGTACACTTTCCTGCACACTCTCCTTGCTGCAGGAGACAATGCTTAAGGCCACAGCGGCCGCAAACAATATTTTATATATTTTCATCGTACTGACTTTTAGATTATTTCCACGGATCCACATCATCATCCCCCCATTCTCCGGACACATTATCATAGATTCCGGGATATTTGGACAGGACCTCCACGCCTTCATCCACGGAAATGGTGTTATAGTCCGAAAGTTCGTTGATATAGACCTTGGTCATCAAAGGATTTCCGGTCGCGAACAGAAAACTCATCGACACATTGTTGCTCAGATCCAGACTCTTTATGGAATTGTCCCTGCAATCAAGCTGCCTGAGGGACTCGCAAGGGAATGTGCTCAAATAGGACAGGGAGTTGTTGTGCAGATAGAGTTCAGACATCGAAGTGCAGCCATCCAGCTTAATCCTCTCAAGTCTGTTGTTGTAGAGTTCGCATACGGACAATTGGGAAAGACCGGTGATATTAACATCGGAGAGCTGGTTCTTGGCCGCTGCAAGCTCCTGCATAGCCGTGTTGGACGAAAGATTCAGACTAGTCAGATTGTTGGATTCGACGCAGAGCATTGTGAGTTCCGTACATCCCGAAACATTACAGGATTCCAGATTGTTGCGCTCACAGTTGGCAACCCTCAACACAGGACAGCGGGAAAGGTCCAGATTTTCAATAGCATTGTCATTGGCACTCATCACACCCAGGGCTGAATTTGTGCTCAAGTTGAGAGAAGTGAGATTGTTTCTGTCCAAATTCAGATTTTCAAGCTTTGTACATCCATCCAGCACGACACTTTCAAGTACGTTGGAATTTGCTGAAAACTTTACCACTTCCTTATTGTTGCTCAGGTCCAGACTCTTTATGGAATTGTAGCCCAAGGATATTTCCACAAGTGCGGGGTTGCGGCTCAAATCGATTTTGGAGAGCCGGTTCAGAGCGGCATCCAGATACACAAGCTGAGGATTCTGTGTCACATCCAGAGAAGCCACCTTGTTGTTGTACAGATCCAGATGGACAAGAGCAGTATTGGTGTTGAAATCCACATCCGAAATGCTGCTGTTGTGGGCATAAACATACTGCAATTTAGTGCAACCTCTTGTATCAATTGCCTCATAGGCAGTCTCATAACATTCAAGATATTCCAAATCAGCACATCCGCTCAAATCCAGTCTTCCCTTCAGTCCGGCATTCGTACGGCAACTCAACCGCTTGAGTTTCTTGCAGTTGGATATATTGAGCTCACTGATATTGTTGTGTCTGCAATTCAAATCCGTAAGACTTGTGCAATCGCTGCAATCCAGAGCCGTCAGATTGTTGTCAGTAAAATCCGCCTTTTTCAGCGACACACATCCGTCCAGCCGGACTTCCTCCATAGGAAATACCATATAGCGGTTTTCATCGTAGGTATAATTGTCGTTCGCAAGAAGCGTATCAAGCGAAGAACAGCCGCTCACATCCAAAGACCGGTAGAGATTGTGATGCAAGTGAGCTACCTTCAGATTCTTAAGACCCGAAAGATTCAGTTCGCCGGAAATCTTGTTGAAGGAACAATCCAGATATTCAAGTGAGGACATTGACTGGATGCCCTTGAGCGAGGTGATTTCAGTGTCGTGGAATTCAAGTCTGACAATTTGCGCAGCCTCCTCCTTGGACAGTTTCCGATCCTTGTTTGTGTCGTATTCGTCGAGGATCATTTTCTTGAAGTCAAGATCCTTGAAATACACATAGGCATCGCTTTCTGTGCCGGTCTGCCTGACTTCCAGATATTTTGTCTGATTAGCACATACGAAACTGAGGACACAGCTGCGATCCTCGCCCCCATCGTATGGCTGCACTGAAATTGTAATTTCCTCACCTCCAGCAAGACCTGCCATCGGAGAGACAGTACACCAGTCAACCTCCTCTTGACTTTGGCCGTTGACGACAATCAGCCAATTCTGGGAGGCAGTTATACTTATATGCTGTTCGCCTCCCTGGCTTTCAAAGATTACCGGATACCTCCCCCCGTCTATAGAAATGGAATCAGGAGCGGGTTTTGAACACGAAACGGCTGAAAGAACCAGAAACGCCGTTGCCTGCAATTTTAACAAAAGACTTCTTCTCATATTGAATTAAAAACACTACATTTTGCAAAAATAAATATTGCGAAAAAAAATTACAACTATTTTTTCGATTTTTTTCAAACAAAAAAACACGCGCTTAGATGCGCCAGTTGCGGTTTTTGTTGAAATACAACAAATTACAGAAGCCCGAGGGCGCGGGCTACTGCAGGAGCCTGAGGGCGATGCGCTGGCGGTCAAGATCCACGGAAAGCACTGTGACCATTATCTGCTGATGGAGTTTCAGCACCTTGGACGGGTCATCCACACGACGGCCCGCAAGGCTCATCTGGGAGACGTGTATGAGGCCGTTCTGCTTGATGCCTATGTCCACGAAAGCTCCGAAGGCTGTGATAAGTTTCGCAGGGGCGGTTCCTTATGGAATCGCCTCTATGCTTTTTTCTTGTAGAGTCGTGACCAGGTGATGAGCGACCAGATTCCGTTCACGAGATAGAGGCCGCAGACAATCGGCATAAACACATGGCCCACAGAGATATGCATCGCCAGCTGGAAGACATTGACCAGAAGCCAGGCAATCCAGCAGTCCCATTTCTTGAGGGCTGACAGGAATTGCGCCACGAGGATGAGCACGGTCACGCAGGCATCGAGATACGGTATAGGGTCAGACGGGATCTTGCCGGGGAAAATGGCATTGCCCGCAAGACTGATGAACCAACCCCATCCGGCAGCAATGACGAATACGGATGCGATGGCAAGGATGCGCTGTTTCCATCCGAGCATGGTCACTTTCAGGGCGCTGCTGTCTTCCGAACTCTGCTCTTCCTTACGCGGATGAGTCCACCTGTAATGCCCCAGAACATTGATTCCCAGAGATATAGGCTGGAGAAGAAGGTTCGCGTAAAGGTTCTTGTTCCAGAACATGAGGAGCAAGAGGAGGGAATACAGATAGCCTACCCAGAAATTATATTTACTGTTGCGGCCGGCAAGGAATACGCATGTAAGACCGACCACGGATGTGAGCAAATCAATAAGAAGGACAGGAGTGTCTCCCCCTATCGTGAACAAAGTGTAGTTTATAATGTCCATTGTCTGTTATTCAATTGTTTATCTCCGCTAACCCACTGAGCCTTCGAGTGATACCTGGAGGAGTTTCTGCGCCTCGACGGCGAATTCCATAGGGAGTTTGCTCAACACTTCACGCGCATAGCCATTGACAATGAGTCCTACCGCGTCCTCGGGGCCGATTCCGCGCTGGTTGCAGTAGAAGAGCTGGTCCTCATTGATCTTGGATGTGGTGGCCTCGTGCTCCACGACTGCGGTGGCATTGTCACTACGCACGTCAGGGAAGGTGTGGGCTCCGCAGAGCGAACCGATGAGAAGGCTGTCGCATTGAGAGAAATTGCGCGCGCCTGCGGCTCCCGGCAGCATTCTGACGAGACCGCGATAGCTGTTCTGGCTGTGTCCGGCGGAGATTCCCTTGCTGACGATTCGGCTTCGCGTGCCTTTTCCGACATGTATCATCTTGGTGCCCGTGTCGGCCTGCTGATAGTTGTTCGTGACGGCTACGGAATAGAACTCGGATGAGGAGTAGTCGCCCTTGAGTATGGTGCTCGGATATTTCCAGGTGATGGCTGAACCTGTCTCGACCTGTGTCCAGGAAAGATGCGCGCCTTCCATACATATTCCCCTCTTGGTCACTAGGTTAAGGATTCCTCCACGACCGTTTTCATCGCCAGGATACCAATTCTGCACCGTGCTGTATTTGACGTCGGCGTCTTTGAGCGCCACGATTTCCACGACTGCCGCATGAAGCTGGTTTTCATCGCGCATCGGCGCCGTGCAGCCTTCCATGTAGCTTACCTTCGAGCCTTCGTCGGCCACGATGAGCGTCCTCTCGAACTGTCCCGTTCCCTTGGCATTGATACGGAAATAGCTGGAGAGTTCCATCGGGCAACGTACGCCTTTCGGGATGTAACAGAATGATCCGTCGCTGAATACGGCGGAGTTCAATGCTGCGAAATAGTTGTCGCCGGACGGCACCACGGTCGCAAGATATTTGCGTACCAGGTCAGGGTGCTCCTTCACAGCTTCGCTGAATGAGCAGAAGATGATTCCGCGCTCGGCGAGTTCCTTACGGAAGGTGGTAGCCACTGATACGGAGTCGAATACGGCATCTACTGCCGCTACGCCCGCGAGGATTTCGCGTTCCTTCAGAGGAATCCCCAGCTTGTCGAAGGTTTCCGCAAGTTTCGGGTCGATTTCCTTCGGCCTGTCGGAGTCCTTCTTCGGGGCAGCATAGTATATAATGTCTTGATAGTCAATGTGCGGCATATCCAGATGTCCCCAGTCGGGCATCTCCATCTTCTGCCATTTGCGGAATGCGTCCAGGCGGAAGTCCAGCAGCCATTGAGGCTCGCCTTTCCTCTCGGATATCATCCGGACAATGTCTTCGTTCAGGCCTTTGGGTATAAAGTCCTGGTCCACGTCCGTGACGAAGCCTTCCTTATATTCTTTCTTCGTTATGTCTTGGAGAAGTTTCTTCTCTTCATTTATATCCATATAATCTCCTTCTGAAATTATTGCCGCTCAAAGTTACAACTTTTCTGCCGATATCGTTACTAAAGCGACATGAGGTCAGCCAGAACGATGGCGGTCATCGCCTCGACAACCGGCGGAGTACGCAGGGCGAAACATGCGTCATGCCGTCCCGGAATCTCCAGTTCTGTCATCTGTCCGGTAGCGAAATTGAATGTCTTCTGTGCTTTTCCGATGCTGGATGTCGGCTTGAATGCCACCCTGAAAACCAGCGGATTACCGTTCGTTATGCCGCCATTGACCCCTCCCGCACCGTTCTTGGACGGGTGACAGACAACAGGGTCCTTCATCCAGCATGCAATGACATTGTCCCCTCCGATGCTGTCGAACGGGTCATTGTGCTCGGAGCCTTTCATGCGCGCCGACGAGAATCCGTCGCCGAATTCGATACCGCGGACGCCTGGTATTGAGAAGATTGCGTGGGAGACGAGGGCTTCGACCGAATCGAAGAACGGTTCGCCGATGCCTGCAGGCAATCCCGTGGTGACGCATTCCACGATACCTCCTACGGAGTCTTTCTCCCGAATGGCCTCGTCGAGAACGTCACGCCAGATTTCAGAATCTGCAACAGGTTCATTGACAGCAGTTTTCAATGCTTCTTCCCTGGTGACGCCGCCGACCTCGACCAGCTGCGCCTGAATGTCGCAGGAGCACATTTTCTTCGCCACGACACCGGCTGCCACTATCGGCAATGTGAGTCTGCCGGAGAAGTGTCCGCCGCCCCGAGGGTCATTGAAATCCAGCCACTTGACGCTGGCAGTATAATCTGCGTGGCCCGGACGCGGGACGTCATTGAAAAGCTTGTAGTCGCCGGATCTGGTGTTCCGGTTCCTGAAGATTATCGCCATGGGCGCGCCTGTGGTGTAGCCGTTGTACACTCCGCTAAGTATCTCAGGTTCATCAGTTTCCACACGTGGAGTGGTTCCTTTCGGACCGCTCTTTCGGCGCAGAATGTCCGGCATGAAGTCTTCTGCCGTGATATGCAGTCCAGGACGTACGCCATCCAGCACGACACCGATGGCTTCGCCGTGTGATTCTCCGAAGATGGAGATTCTGAATTTTCTACCGAACGTATCCATTTTTCAGTAATTTTTCGAAAAGTTCCATGAATGTCGGACATGATTTCGCCACGCACTCAACGTCGTCGATTTCTATCGGACTGTCCGCTCCGAGTTCCGCCACTTTCAGAGCCATGACCATCCTGTGATCGTGGCTGGAGGTATAGTTTCCGCCTTTCAGCATGTGCCCGGTAAGACATCTCTGCGCCAGGGAGTGACCTTCAATAATCATCTTGTCGCCTGCTATCCTGGCTTTTACGCCAAGCTGCAGAAGCATTGACAATATCGCCTTGCCCCTGTCGCTTTCTTTGTTGGCGAGTCGTCCGACGCCCGCAATCCGGCTGGTCCCCTGGCAGAATGCCGCGAGCACCGAAATTATCGGAAACAGGTCCGGGCAGTTGTTGGCGTCCACTTCGAATGCATTGAGCGGGGCTTTCTGGACGTGGATCGGGCCGCGGGATTCGTCCTCCCCCATCTGGGAGAGGCTAGCGCCGGCTTCCATGAGGATGTCCATTATGGAGAGGTCGGCCTGCAGGGATTTGGTGTCCAGTCCGGATACCTCGGCCTTGCCGAATACGGCTCCCGCTACCAGGAAGTTGGCCGCGGTGCTCCAATCCCCTTCGATATCCATGTCGGCAGCCGTGTATTTCTGCCCGCCTTTTATGTGGAGCACGATTTCCGTGCAGTCGTTCCAGTCTTGCGATTCGGCGAAGTCCTGCCCGCCTTCCATGTCACACCAGATTTTCACGCCGAAAGCTTTGAGCACATCCATCGTTATGAAAAGATATGGGATGCTTTTCGGCTCGGTAAGCCGCACGACAGAATCTTCTTCCAGCAGCGGCAATGCCATGAGCAGTCCGGAGATGATTTGCGAACCTCCTGAACCTGAGACGGTTATCTTCCCGCCAGAGAGTTTCCCAGAGATTTTGAGCGGGACGAAAACTTCTTCCAGTTTCTCTTCCTTCGGAAGATTCTCCAGTTTCACCCCGAAGGCCGCCATGATTTCGCGCGCGCCTTTCAAAGGTCTGCGGGTCAATGTCTTTTCGCCGGTCACTGCAATTTCACCTCGGCCCAATGCAGCCAGAAGCGGTATCATCAGTCGCGTGAGGAGTCCGGATTCGCCGGTATGGAGGCTGTCCAGGTCCAATGCTGCCGTTCCCCGGCCTTTTATGGTCAATGCTGATGTATCTTTGAGGACTTTACCGTCCTTATGTATCAGTCCCACAGTGACTTCCGCTCCAAGTGAGCGTGCCACGGAGATGGCTGCTTCGTTGTCGCCACATGGCGAATATCCTTGCAATGTGGTGGTTCCGTCTGCCAATGCAGCTGCAATTATTGCCCGCTGTGCAAAGCTTTTCGATGATGGCATCGGGATGATTTCCATGCCGTCGGATTCCGCTGCATGGACATCGGCACATCCTGCCGCATGTTCTGCGTAGACTTGGCGCATCATTTCCGCCGTAGGCATCTGTCCCGGTGCGGCTGCTTCACTCTCATCCAAAGCGGCATAAGTATATGGAGCACCTTTGGCAAGGCATTGGATACGAGAGCATTGACCTTGCTCGCCCATTGCGAAAGCGATGAGTTTTGCGGGATCGAACGAGTCATACAGCGACAGGACTCTGGTGACGGAAGCATTGTCCTGACTGTCGTCGGGTACCGCGGTGGTGACGATTTTGGCGATGTCGGCCCCGATGGCGAAGCATTTCTCTGTCAGCGCTTTAAGTGCTTCGATGGAGTCCGTGCCCCGGAAGTCGTGATTTGAGCGGACGAATACCGTTCCGTTCTCGCGAGTCTCACGGCGCAACCGCTTGGACATCATCGGCGGCGCTTCTATTTCCAAGTCCGCGAATGCTGCTCCCGAGTGAATTGCCGTGATGAGCCTGGCTTCGGCTTCCTGAACGGCTTTCGTGTCGAGCTTCCTGTATTCCGAGTGCTGCTTTTCTTCCGTATCAGCCTCATTGACAAGCTTTTCCCTCATCTCACTTATCCGGCATGTGGCCACCAGCGGCACGTCCGATGTGGAGAAGAGTTCGGCGATTTCGTCCGTAGTCAGCTGGCACCGGTCCAGCCGGATTTCGGCCATTTCCACGTTCCCGCTTTCCAGAATCGCATATATTTCCTCAAGTGTCTTGTTCTGTATTGTCGTACAAATCATTATCTGCTTGTTTTGCTTACCCGGCCATCATCAAAAACAACCTGCATTATCTTGTTTTTAGTGATTACCAGACTTACAAATATAATGATTTTTTCACCGATATTTTATTCGTCACACCTGGCCGCAGGAATTCGTGGCCGAACGGGGCTTGCGATGTACAAATTTTGACATATCAAAATTTGAACATTACTTATTAATCGCGCGTTCTACCGCCAGATCCTCGATGCGGACGTCGCCCAGGGTGCGGATCAGGACGAAATGCACAATGCCGTTTTCGGCTTTCTTGTCCTTCCGCATTGCCCCGGACAGGGATTCCAGCGGGAACGGGCACTCGGTAGGCAGGCCGCAGCGGCTGAAATCACGCGTCAACATTGCGCTTAGAGACTGGCCTGCAACTTCTTGTCCCTCAACGCTTTCCTGTCCATAGTACCGCTCGGATGCCTTCGCTGCCAGGATGATTCCCATCGCAACAGCCTCGCCGTGAGAAATGTCTTTCTTCGCGGCCCGGGCCTCCCACTCTATCGCATGCGCGAAAGTATGCCCGAGATTCAGCTTCCGCCTCTCGCCCTGCTCGAATTCATCCCGCTCGACCACACCCGCCTTTATTCTCGCAGCCGCGCCCGCAAGTTCTTCAAGCTCAGCCAAATGCAAGGCTATTGCCTGTTTTCGGTCAATGCTTTCGTGTATTTCGGAAAGGACTTCGATCGCCTTTCCGTAGTTGTTACCGGTATTGTCAATGATGAAGGTCTTGATGAGTTCCGCAGCTCCTGAAAGAAAATCTCTATATGGCAATGTCTCAAGCACTTCCGGACAGATATATGTAAATTCCGGCTGCCGGATTACGCCCAGGATATTCTTATAGTTTTCGAAATTCACTCCCGTTTTTCCGCCGATTGCGGCATCGACTTGCGAGAGGAACGTGGTAGGGATATATGCAAACCGGATTCCTCTCTTATATATGGATGCCGCGAATCCCGCCATGTCCGTAGTTATCCCGCCGCCGATGGCCAGCAACAGGGCATTCCTGTCGGCTCCGTTATCCAACAGCCATTTGCATATCTCCATTACGGTCTGCATTGACTTGTCTTCTTCCGAGGTATCAAGCAGAAGCAGCTCTGGTGAGATCGGATCATCACATTTACAATCCGCTTTTCCGCCAGTCAACGATTTCACGACTTTCTCAGCAAAATGTGCCACATGTCTATCTGCAACGATGTAAATGACAGGATACCTTTCCAGATACCCTGCCACGTCCGTAATCGTTTGTCCGTTAAATATATTGCATTTCATGATCATTTTTATGTGCACGTTACCCTCACCCTAAATCCCTCCCCTCTCCATGCGAATTTAGCAAAATATCATAATTTCCGGAAAAATCGACGTTATATTATGCCGACACGTGCCGAAATATTTGGTAATTCGCCAAAAATACCTAACTTTGCCATTCCGATTCCCGGAAATGCCCGAATGGCGGAATTGGTAGACGCGTTGGACTCAAAATCCAATGTCCTTTAAAAGACGTGCCGGTTCGATCCCGGCTTTGGGCACCAAAAAAGCCTCTCCAGCTCCCTGGGGAGGCTTTTGTCATTTAGTAACATTCAAAAATAACCTGCATCATCTAAGGGTAGTTTGGGGCAGGAATATGTAATCCACATCCATTTTCATTGCAAACGGTTCCAGGAAAACGTTTTAAATGGTACCAGGCGTGAATATTATGACACTTTGTTCCGGAAAAACGTTTTAGACGGTACCAATATCTTGGTCGCAGTAAGATAAACCTGCGGACCGCTAAGCTTACCCTCTCGCTCCCTCTTCCACAGGGTTTTCCATCTAACCCCGATGAGGTGGACTGAACAAGTTGGCAGGAGGGGATAACTCATATTATCTACGTTATTCGCTAATTATCAGTCTATTAGGGACGTTTCTCGCAACAAAATACCATGCCGACTCCCATGAAAAACATGAGAGTTGGCATGGCCACTTTTACGCAACTCATTGACACATCGCTATTTAGTCAGGGCTTCAAGGAGTCCTTTCTTGAAGCTGGTTACCGCTGATGCACGAACCGCGATTTCCGTGTTGGATTTGTATACCTTGGATAGGATTTCCAGCGCGGCAGTTCTCGATTTTTTGCGCTCCACCAATTTCAAGAGATCGTAATCCTCAAGACCATCGGCAAAACGCTCCAGGCGCAATGACGGAATGAATCCATCGACAGAAAAGGACTTGCCAGGGTGAGGGCGACAGCGATGGAGGTCTCCTAATAATGCACGCAGCGTACGAAGCAGGCGTCTGACCACTGGGCGCTGCGGCAGGCCACACCCGTATGCGGATCGCTTGCTCCCTTTGCAGCCATTGTCACGGGGTTCGCTCCGTAGGTGTTCAGGTCGTAGGTGTAGTAGTTGATATCGTGAGCGTAACTCTCCTTATTAACCGTATAGAATTCGTTCTCCTCATACCAGTAGATTGCGCCCTTGCGCATCCAGAGGTCGTATAGCATAGGGAGCTTCTTGGCAGTCGCGGTAGGCATCTCGAGGCTTCGCTGGGCGTACTTGAGCACGTCGCGCTTTACGTTTCCGTCACCGCCCCAGGCGACATTATACAGGTCGGAGCCCTTTCTGTGGCCGTATCCGGAGGCTCCGATCGGGAAAAAGAGGTGCCTGGCATTGGTCCTGTCCCATACGAACAGGCCCTGCATTCCCTTCACGTCTCCCGGGTTGATGTAGGTATAGGCATCTGTTGTATTGGTCGCAGTACCCGTGCTTTCCTCGCCGTAAAGCACTCCGTAGTAGCGCGGTAGCGACTGCAATGCCGTCCAGTCGGCATATTTGGCGGGCCATCTGTCATTGTAGAAACGGCCCTTGTAAGTTGCGTGCTCATCGTAACGGAAGCCCGTAGGCCTTTCCGGATGCCAGATTCCGGTGAAAGACACATCACCGCCTGCGTACATCCAATGGGTCTTGCCCGCAGAATAGCCCTCGATATTGAAACCATAGCCGTCCCTGAGGGCATCCTCCGGCTTTATCGCCTGAGTTGCATTGCCCCATCTGAAAAGACCTCCCTCCATAAGCGGATTTTCACACGGAACGCCTGAGTATTTCATATTCCGGTTCATCCAGTAGCAGGTGTGGATTGCGGATGTTTCACCGTAAACAGTTTTCTCAGGATAGGTGACGTTCACTGCCATAGGCACATCTCCAAGTCCCTGACTCACAAAGAAATAGTGAATGCAGGTATTGTTATTGTAAGTCACCTTGACGACTCCTTCCCTAACTGTGCCTTCTGTACAGGTGCTTGCCGGACGGACATCGAAACGCACCTCGGAGGCCGTGCCACCCGTCACATCCGATGTCCCCCAGGAATTGCTTCCGCTCGGAGCAATCTGCATCCAGTCGGAGCCCTGCTCGATGTGGGCGGTCCATGGGCCGTCGGAAATTGTAGGGTAGAACTCCCTGTGGACAGGACCCGTATTGCTGCCGTCATCCTCTTTGAGCTCCATCAGCCTGAAGTTGAACGGCTTGGTACTGGAAGCTTCTCTCCATACTCCTGCAGGATTCACCACCCTTTTCACCTGCACTATGCGGACGTCCTTGGTGTAGGTAGTGCCATTGATTGTGGCAGTGAAGCGTATGGTTCCGGTACGCGTATCGTGAGGGAAGTAGTTGTAGCCGGAGAGTGAACTGCCAAGGGTAAGCCCACGGGTGTAAACGGGGATATTGTAAAGACACCTGTCAGCCAGAACCTGGGCCGGATTGGAACTGCCGGTCAGAGTCGCGGCACCGTCTCCGGTCTTGGCAAGGGAAATGATTCCTCTAGAAGCTTCGGTAAAGAGTTTGTCGTACTTATGCCCCTTGTCCCCATACCAGTGGCTTTCGATAATCTCCGCCTTCACCTGGGTGGAGGGAGTGCCGCCACGGACGACGACAGGGATGTTCACAGACTCATTAGGCACATAGGAGATATAGACAGGATCCGGGATGCTGAGCTGAGGCTGCTCCGGCTCATAGACTATGTGCCAGTCCTGGTCATTGGCATCGTTCCGAAAACAGAGAGTGATCTTGTAATGGTTGTTGCGCTCGGCATTGAAATCGGAAGTGACATCCTTTCCGAGCATAAAGCGATAAATGATAGGCCCTTGGGAGGCATTGTCCGCGGTACGGTTGACATAGTAGCCCTTTACCTCGATGTAGGTGCCGTATGTTTTCTTGTCCTTGTCCCAGGATGAATCGCCCGGATGGTAGTTGTGCTTGGTACCGCTGCCCTGAAGATTTTCAAAGAAAAATAGCGCCTGAGAAGTCTCTCCGTGTCCCCCGTCGTACTCATAGACAGGATTTCCCTTGGTCACGAAAGGCCAGTCCTGAATATTGTCGCTGGAGGAATAGAGCAGTTTCTCGCCATCGTGTATGAGTTCCGCTGCCGAGGAAGGGACATTGTTAGCACCGAGCAGGCCGCCCGCCGGGATATCCATAATCTGAACGGACTTCAGGTATATGTATATATTGTCTTTGAGTGCGGAGGCATCGTAGGATACGGTCAGTTTGGACGCGACACGGCGTACCCAGGCATAGAAAGTGCTGCTGGAGCGATTGACTGTCAGCAGAGGTGCGTCATAGGAAGTCGGAGCCGTATCGGAAGAGCTGAAATAGCCGAACATCGCAGCATTGGAAGCCACGTCCGAAGCATTCCAGTCTATCCTTATATTCTTGAGGTCATTTTCACTGCCGGAGAAGGAACTCAGGTCGTAATTCGCAACGGCATAGCAGCGATAGCGGCCCAGAGGCAGGCTGTACTTGAAGCTGGTGTGGCAGTAGGTCGATTCCGCATAGCCGTTGCAGCTCTCCTCGACCTGCGTATATGAGGCGATGCGCGTCTTGCTGTAGAGACTGCCGTCCTCGTTGTAGGCGAGGAACCAGAGCGACTCTATATGCCTGATGGCATTCCCGGCCGTACGGGTACCCGGGCTTACGGATTCCATAGGCTTGAATGTCAAAGACATATCCAGTACGCAACTCTCCCCGACAGGTTCATCCTCCCTTATCTCCGAAAAGATGCAGGAATTCAGGGCCGCCGCAAGGAGCAGCAATGTCAACATATTTCTCAACAAGTCTTTCATATGCGCATTATCATTGGCCGAAACCCGGGTTCAGCCATACTTCCCCGTAAGGGTAAACTTTCACGTCCCAGACCACTTCGTAGTCGCGTATGCTCAGACAGACCACCACGTGGGTATTTCGCGGCAGCTGGCTGAGGTCCGGGAAGTAATCTTCGTAAAGCACGCCGTCGATCGTAGCAGTCATCGAGTAGTTGCGCGTATCTTTGGCGTCTGTATATTTTCCTTCAAGCAGATATATGGCTTCCAGGCGGGTCGTAGCGCCTGAGGCGACGACGGTACCGGGACAGTCATATCTGAATATATAATAATTGTTGTTGTCGCCCGTGTTGGGCACAGTGTAGTCATCTACGGAAAAGCTGCCGTCCGACGGGTTGCCGCTGTAGCTTATCCGTGGCAGATAGTATTCGATGTTGGAGCCTTTGCTGATGCTTATTTCGGAAAGGGAGTGCTCTTTCGAACTGGTATTGTCGAGCAGGAAAGTGAATTTTGTCGCAGCCCTGGTTACATATAGTTCGGCGCTGTAATCCATTGCCGGCATACTTATGCTGTGACATTCGCTCATTGGCAGGGCCTCCGAAGGCAGCTGCTCCTCGTCCGATGTGAGAGTGATTTTCAATTCACTCAGATCCTTCTCGGGGAATATGCTTCCAGGAGTTATAGAGCCCAGATCGTAGTCCACAATCTTTCTGCTCTTGTCGGAACTCTTTACGAACTCGTTGGCAAAAAGGTAGATCTGCTTCTTCTCCGGGCCATAGACCTCGAAGCGGACGTTGTCCACCGTAATGTAGGCGCCCTTCGCGGATCCGGTGAAATCCAGATATCGGTTGTGCTCGACAGTTCCGTCAGGGCGGACGATAATGATTCTCAGGCTCCTCATCTTCTCTCCGTCGTGGACGGGAGCGGTAAAGTCATCCGGATTCAGGCTAATGGCACGCGTGCCGGCGCCTCGGCTCACAGGGGATGCAGGCGTATCGGATACGGTAATTGAAAGTGTCAGCTCAGACATAGTCCCGTCAAGCCCGCTCCAGATACTGTTGCATCCGGAGAGCAGGAACAGGAGAGCAGCCAGAGCCGCAATATGTCTGAACTTGGCTTTCATTTTCTACAAATCCGTATTGTTTATGCGTACAACCCAGTCATTGATGACTATCCTGGTATTTATCCACCTCAGACCGTCGTCGAGGAAGAAAATCATACTCCATTCACTTTCCCTGTCGAGGAACTCCTGAGCCTTCATTTCGGCATAGAGGTCGCTGCGGAGCAGGAGAAGATATTCGCTAAGAGGTATGTTCAATATCGTTTCGCCATTGTCGGCCCTGGCGATTTTCAGACGGGCTCCCGTGCCGGTAGTGAGTCTCGAGGTGGAGAGTTCGGCATAGGCGACGCTGACGGCCGTCTCGTCCTCTTCACTGCCTCCGATGAGTTTCTCGCCTGAGGTCCAGGGAGCATAGTTTATGCCCCCGTTGCGCAGGGGCTCGTTCAGGCCGTCCAGCAGGGCATTGTCATCGCTGATGCTGAAGACGAAGTCCTTGCTATACAATGGCTTTCCGCTGGCCTGCTGCAAGATAATCCTGAAGTTGTTGGTGTTCTTGACCATCTGCACGGTATCCCTTATGAAGTCCTCCTTGCCTGTCACGTCTACATAGTTGAGCCCGTAGAAAAGGGGATGAAGCGAGGAGGAGGATTCGTGAACGTCGCCCTTGAGACTGAGCCTCAGGTCGGCGACTGATGGCAGCAGGGCCTTTGACGGAAATCCGGAAAGTTCGAAAGAGGCGTCCTCACAAGCGATTCCGCCATAAGCAAGCAAAGTGTAACTGCCTTCATCGAGGGAGAGATTCATCACGTAGTCCTCGCTGCGGAGGGCTTCTCCCGTCTCATCATAGCGTCCCACCAGACGGCCGCTGTCATCGAACACAAAGAGGGAGAGGCAATCGCCCTTCTTGTGGAAGGAATTGACATACTCCATATTGTACTCGTAGCGGAAACTCAGGGCCAAGCCCTTGGGGCAATGGCTCTGGTCCGTAAAGATGGAATTGCAGGAAGATAATCCCATCACCGGGATGGCGCAGAAGAGCGCCATCCTGGCAAGGGACTTTGTTACACTTCTCAGGTTCATTCTATGGATACTAGAACTCGATGTTGTTGATACGTACGGTCCAAGGGAGAACCTTGACGGTCACGGTGAAATAGTAGTTGACGCTCTCGTCAGGAACGTCAGGATCTACAGGGTCCGGATCCGGATCGGTAGGATTGGTAGGATCTGGATGACCGAACTTGGAGATGGAATCTACACAAAGTTTGTAAACGTTGTTACGTACGACTGCGAACTCCATAATGCCCATATTGTAAGGGTCACGGTTGTCGTTGTGGCGGTTCCAGTAGTAGTAATAAGTGTAGTACTTGCCATCAACGGCGGAGTAACCGGTGAAGCCGGCAGCAGCAGCGGCAGCGGCGGCAGGTTCAACATCTGCTTCAAGACCTGCGGCAGCCTGATTGTAGGCGGCCTGGAGGTTTGCATCGGTACCTGCAACAGCTGCAGTCTTCACGTCAGCCCAGGTTCCGTAGAGCTTGTTGTTGAAGACATATATCCTCTTTCCGGAAGCAAGGGCAGCCTTTACCTCTGCACTAGCGTTCTCGCCGGCAGTGATTTCAGCCTTGAATACGACGCCTGTGCTGACATCGTGCTTCTGGGCGTCGATAGAAGGAACGGTGTTCTCCTTTGCATAGCACCAGATCTTGTAGTTGTCGTTATAGTTGTCGTCAGCGGTGAGGCTGGAAAGGGAAGTCCAGCTCCAGTTTGCCGGAGCTTCGAGCTGTGCGTCGAAACCGGCCTTGGTCTTGCTTTTCCAGTCGGTATCGACAACCCAGTTTGAAGGAGTCTCAACACCGCCAACCACAGGAGTTGCCGTATTGTTGTCAGCTACGCGACGGAACACGTAGTGAGCCTTGCTCTGGTTAATGAGAGCAGCCTTGGTAAGGGTAAGGCTGAGGCCAGCGCCCATATCATATACGTTGTCGGTATTCTTCGCCTTGTAGTCGAAGCGGGCCATAGAGCGTTCTATGGTGTGGGAACCGAGATTAAAAGGAGTGTTAGGCTGGGTGTAGGCTGCAAGGTTGCCTGGAAGCTCCACGTCTTTTGCGGCATAGGCATTGGTCATCCAGAACTTGTTGTCGGCAGTCATTTCTGCTACGCTCGCCTTGGATACAGCATTAACGTCAAAAGTTTCTGGAGCGCTGCAGTTGGCATAGATATACACCTTGTAAGTGGTACCTGCCACGAGGTCCTTGGTGTCGAACTTTGCAACATAGGTGCTGGCGTTTGCAGCAGTCGGAGTCACGTTTGCAGCGACTACGGTGGAGCTAGGGCCGACGAGAGCGATATCAACGGTGGAAATCGTGTTCTCCTTGTCGAGACCTACCTCAATGTCAGGAGTGGCATTGGAGTTGGAGTCGCCCTCACCCGGGCCGTCAGTTTCGCTCCTGGTAGAAAGCATGTTCACGGAGAACTGCATGTACACTGAACCGTTATCGACAGCAGAGCCGCCAACCGGTTCCTTGTTGCAGGCTGTCAACGCCATAAGCAGAGCAGCCGCAGAGAGAAGTGTTTTCTTCATCTTATTTGTTTTGGTTTTGTTAGATAATATGGTTTATGGATATAATTTGTTTCGCGATTGTCATTTTTCAAGTTTCGCAAGTTCCTCGTCAGCCTGGGCGAGTCCGAGCGCGGAGGCCGCCTTGAGGAAGCTTCGCGCAGAATCCGCATCCCCTTCGAGGGCAGAGAGCACACCGCGCGCATATATGGCTTCAGGAATATTTCCGGCACGGTCTATATACTTCGCAGCGCTTTTCAGGTCTCCCCTCTGCATTGCAGCATTCGCAGCATTTATATTCGCAAGCGGATCTTCGGGATACATTTTCGCCGCAACGTCGAATATTTCCGCATAGAGTTCTGACTGAGGGTCGAGTCCCTTTGTAGCCAGGTAGAACTCCTCGAGACTGAGGTTCTGAGGACGGGTGGTCACCAGGGCGCGTATATGCTCGACATCCGTCTCGCCAAAGCTTCTAACCTCATAGTCGATGCGATAGTAGGTTCTGCGGAGGAAAGGATAGCACTGGCTGAGCATCTTTGCATAATCATCCTTGTACCTTGACTTTATCAGCCACTCTTTGCGGTCCGGCTCTTCATCACTGTCAATGAGCTGAAGAATCTGACGGCGGTGAGGGAGAGATGAAGCCTCGACCCAGGTTCTGAGTTCCTCCCAGTTCTCCGGTTCGTAATCCGTGTGAATCAAGGACGAAGGTATGTCATAGAGTTTGCAGACATATTCCCTTATGGCCTCAGTCCTGCCCCTGGCAAGGCGGGTATTGTTGTCATAAGGGCTTTCAGGAGACGCGTAACCCTTTATGAATATGGATTTTATGCTCACATCAGCATCCAGGCGCACTGAATCGATCTGGCTTACGACCTTCGCAAGTTCCCGGCGGTTGTCGTGGTAGTCAGGATAAATAACGGTCTCTGAAACCGGATAGTCAATATATGCATTTCCCTCAAGCGAACGGAACTTGGGCGCATTGCTGCGTGGTGCCTCCATATAGAGGAAGGAAGGCACATACACCCTGTAGGAACTCAGCGGGTAGTATTCGGTCGAGATCAGTTTGCCACAGCAGCCGAAGGTCTTCTTTTCCATCTTGAGTTCTGCCCCCGGCATCCACTTCAAATAGGGAACGCTGGCGAAATATGGAAGGTAGTCCGGCAGGTCCTTTTCATTGAAAGAAGTCTCGGCAGTAGAGTCTGCAAGCTGACGGTCATTCCTCACGTAGTAATAGTAGCGGTTCCTGCCATAAATTCCCACCGAAGGGAAGTACGCGGTATCCTGCCTGGTGGTCAGCACGGGGGTGTAGAGCATGGCCGTATTTGTGCTTACATCGAATTCGGTGAAATCGACGTCCATATGCACGGACATCAGATTCTCGTTCCTATTGAGTTCCACATCATTGAGCGTGATGCCATCGAAACTCGTCTGGGCGCTGCAAAGGTAAGACGCGGCAACAAAGGCCGCCATCAGCGTGATAAGTCGTTTCATAACTGCGTAACGATTTGGATGCTTGACGAATCAGAAGAGATAAACCAGGCTTATCGCAGCCTTGGTCGGTCCCACATAATGAACCGGCACATTCTCGGCCAGTTTCTTGCCGCACTCGATGCATTGGAATTCATTGTAGCGGCTGTAAATATATCCGACACCGATTTCGAACTCCAGGTTCCAATGCTTCCCGAGTATTAAATCGTAACCGTAGGCAAGGCCTCCGCCTACGCCCCAGCCCTCGAAGCGGTGGTCCTGAAGCGGAGAGAGGTCCAGCCACAACCATTTGAAGTCGAGCGGAAGATTGCCGACATTGTAGACACCTCCCAGGGCATGAATGCCAAGGAAGTGCCTTGAGAAATGGTCGCAGAACCAATAGCGGAACTCCGGCTGAACCATAGCGTGACGGATCAGCCTGTTGTTCGGCAAGGTCCATGGATTGTAATTCCCTGAAATGTCCATTGTCCACCTCGGCGCCAGCCCGAATTCCAGGCCAAGATTGACGGTCGATGTGGCATCATAGAGCAAATTTGTCTTGATTGCAACTTTCTGAGCCCCTGCCCAAGTTGAAAATACAAGACATAAAAATAGTGTTAAGTAAAGTTTTCTCCTCATGTTATCCTCACACAATACACGATACCGTTTAAGGGCTCAAATTTAATTAATAATTTATTTTATTAGGAGAGGATATATCAAAAAATTATCGAAAAATTATCGAAAAATTATCAACAGTTATTAAACTATTTAAATATACACTCGTCGATATTATAAAAAACTATTGACTATTCCATCCTCCACTCATTGAGGACGCGGCCACCCTTGAGGGTAACCCAGGTGTCCTGAGAGCCGTCCTCATGGAGCAGTATGACGCGAGCTCCGTTCTCAAGATGGTTATATACCGTGTCGCCACCGGAGTAGCGGCCGTAGGAAAGAAGAATCCCGTCCCACATCACAGAATAGTCGTCGTCATGGTCGTGGCAAGAGAGAGGATGCAAAGGGTCAGGAATATCTGTTTCATAATTTGAAATCGACTATTATAGGCCTGTGGTCTGAAGGATGCCAGAAGTTGCTGAGCTTTGCCGGGTCACGTACCGGCTCGCTCCAGTCCCCTGTCGGGATACGAGCTGCGGTGATTCTGGAAAAGAGCTTCGGAGTGCAGTAGAAGTAGTCTATCCTGGCCTTTCCGCCCGTTGTGGTCTTGAACTCTCCGGGATATAGCGCGGCTATGACATCCACATAACGGCCATTCTCGATTATAACGTCCTGGCAGGCAAAGCCGGGCGCATCTTCCGCCCATTTGTACTGATAGTTGTCAACCCTGCTGCGGGAGTTGAAGTCACCCATCATCATCCAATATTCCCTTGATGGCTTCTTCGACCTGCCTATGGTGTGCTTCAGTATATATTCCATTTCCACGGCCCTGAAGGCGTCTCCCCCGTGGGCGGCTTTGCTGGCCTCCCTTTCTTCCTTGGATGCGTAGAAGCTGTATGCCTGCGGCCAGGTGTGCAGGGTAACCACATTCAGTTCTTTCCTCCTGAAGCGGATACGCGCCCACCCGGCTCCGTGGGATACTATGGTGTCCGTCTGTTCCGGCGTTTTTGTCTCGAGATTGCCGGTTATGCGCTCTATGCCCTCTATCGGATATTTCGAGGTGATAACCTGGGGAAAGTTGTCCCTGTGACCTCCCACGAACACATAGCTGTGTCCGTAGCGTGCCGCCAATTCAGCCCAACCATCCACAAGATAACGGTCTTCGACTGCGCACTTGACCGCGGTGCCGGTAATGTAGATGCTCTGGGCCTCGCACCACACGCAGATGTCCGGGTTCTGGGATTTGACATATTCCACGAAGTTGTCGTAGGAGTTTCCCTGGTCGGACCACATTCCGTTCTGTATGTTCCAGTACATTACCCGAAGATTGGATTTAGGGCCCGCTGCAAGGGCAAGGACCGAGGCAAGAAGCATGGTTCCAAAAGTCAGAATAAGGCGTTTCATTTCAATTGATTCTTTGTTGATGGATTGATTGTTCACGAAGGTAGGAATCTTTTCTGATTTAAAAAAGCTCTTTAGCGTGGCAAGGTAGCGTTCAGCGTGGCGGCCTATTGGCGGGTGCTGGAAGCGGGGATTCCTCGTTGAAGCAACGACCACTGCAAGCGAAACCATTCTCCCCTGTCGCTAGAAAGATTAGAATCGGACGCGTACCGCTGTTGCGGCAGGGACAGGTGCCACTCCGGCGGCCTTTACTTAGGAACTGTCGGGAAATGTTAAACTTTTCCTAATAAATTGATTGCCAATGCGTTAAATATTTTGTATCTTTGATATGGAGAAAAAGAATCCCTCCAACAGGCCGTGGAAAGCTGAATTTGGAGGAATCGCAAAATTAATCTGCATGTCAAACCTTAGAAATTTTGCTGAAATAGCACCAAATATCGGATTCTCGGAGTTCGATTTTTATGACCTCTATCGGTCAACGTTTGAAAAGAGTGAATTGGGCAGGATGAAGAAGCGGATTGTCGTTTATTTTTATTTTCTTTCTCCTTTACCAAAGATACTGGAGGTGAGCAAATATAAAAACAGGATGACCTCTAAGTCTATCAAGACTTTTTAGTCACCCTCTTCATCGTTATGTGCCTTCTTATTTGAGAGACCGCACCACGCGGAATCCCATGACGTCGTACACGACAGGGCCGCTGCCCATGCTCGGGTTGGTCTTGCAGTTTCCGTTCTGTATACGCCAGTTCTTGACCGAGCTGGTGTGGCAGTAGCTTCTGTAGCATCCGCCTCTTGTGATGACAAGTTGTTCGGTCATGTCGCGAGGGGTCTCCGGTCCCCAAGGATCGGTCTCCTCGGCGTCGCTCGCGTAGTCCAATGAGATGTACCATTCGCCGGTCATCTCCTCGATGTTGCCACTGAGGTCATACAGGCCAAGGGCGTTAGGTTTCTTGAGGCCGACCACATGGACATGCTTCTCCTCTCCTATCTTTGAATTATCCTCGAACCATCCAACCTCGTCCAGATCGTCGCTTCCCGCATAGTAGAAAGGATACTTCTCGTTTTCAGGCCCGCCTTTGGCCGCGTACTCGTACTCGGCGTTGGTAGGAAGGCGGTAGCCGTTGGCCTCCTTGTTCCTTGTGACCGTGGCTTCAAGCAATTCCTTGCCGGTCTCACTGTCCCACTTCGTGTTGGAGAACGCGTAGACCGGAGTGTAACCTTTCTGTTCGCTAAGCTTGTTGCAGTAGTTCATCGCCTCGTAAAGTGTCACTTTTGAGACAGGGTAGAGATCGTTGCTCTTGTCGTTGGACGGATTGTAGCCCATCACCTGGAGGAACTCCCTCTGCGTGACCTCGTAACGTCCGATCTCGAAAGCCGAGATGTTGACCTTGTGGGAGTTTTTCTCGTCTTTGATGTTCTTGACGGTCAAATAGTACTCGCTTGGCTGCTTGCCGAGGATGAACGAGCCGGCTCCGACGGTCACCATGTCAAACGGCTTGAAGTTAGGGTTGGTCTCCTTTCCGGTTCCAGGTGTAGTGCCGCCACCGCCTGTGGAGTTGGTGGTCACGACGGCGAAGTAGGTCTTGCTGTCATTCGCCTTCTCGTTGATGACCTGGTAGCGGACAGCGTCCGTGAAGTCTGCCGCTACACCGCTGCCAGGGGTCACCGTCGAGCCTTCCGTGACGACGATCACCGGCTTTAGTGCGGTGACATCCGTGCCTTCGGGCATCGTGATGGTGATTGTCGGGTAGTTGATCACACTTGAGATCTGTCCGGGGATGAGGAACTGCGTGATGGCCGCACCGGTTTCGGTGCCTGGCGTGGGATCCACGGTTTCTCCTCCGCTCTCTCCGTTCTGCATGACGGTGATCGTGTAGGTGTCCACCTCGGTGTCGTTAAGGTAGGCTGTCACATCGATTGTGGTCTGGCGAGGATTCGCTGTAGTGTTCTTCGCCACGGAGAGGGACAGGCGTGCCTTGCTGCATGACGCCATGCACCACATCTTGTCCGCTGCCGGGACATTCGTCTTGAACTTGTAGTCACCCAGGTCGCCGCCTTTGTCGTCGACAAATGAGATGGCGCTGGTCATGACTCCGGACTTGTCAACCGTGAGGATGCCGTCCTCCTGATCAAAGGAGATGATGCCCTCGGGGATCTGTGAGATCGTCATGGAGAGCTCTACTTTGGCCACCGGATCATCGCCGCTTTGTTCGCATGAGGCGAAGGAGAAGGCGACGGTGAGAGCCGACAAAAAACATGCTATCTTTCCTAATTTCATAATCTTTTCATTTACTGTTACTTAATGCTTCTTACGACACGGAATCCGGTGGTGCTTCTGATCTCGGCTCCGGCCTGATAGTTGGAATCCCAGAGCTTGCCTTTGTAATCCGATCCGGAGTAGTAGCCACCTCTGATGATCTTGCCTCCGTTCCTGCTTTCAGGAGCCCCGACAGGGTCTGTCTCAGGATCGGTGGTCCGGAGTTCATCATTGTACTTGTAGGCCCAGTCAAAGCACCACTCGGAGACGTTGCCGCTCATGTCGTACAATCCTAGTCCGTTCGGCTTTTTCTGCGCTACCTCGTGAAGAGCCGTGGAGCCGCCTACTTTGGAGTTGTTCTCGAACCAGCCGATCTCGTCGGCCACATCGGAGCCGGAGAAGATTGTCGGATTCTTGCATCCCTCCTCACCGCCTTTGGCAGCGAACTCCCATTCGGCCTCGGTAGGAAGCCTGTAGCCGTTGCCGGCAGTAGCATGATTGTATTTGTAGTCCTGCATCTTCATGTAGCTCCATCCGTCGTCCACGGTGATGATATCTCCAGGGGTGTAGACAGGAGTGAGACCCTCTTTCTCGCTGAGTTTGTTGCAGAACTCGCAGGCCTCGGACCAGGTCATATTGTTGACCGGATAATTATCCCCGACGAATTTTGAATAGGAAGGATTCTTGCCCATGACCTCCTCATAGATCTTCTGCGTCACGACAGTCGTGGCAATGTAGTAGCCTTTGGTGAGAGTTACCTCGTGGGCGTAGCTCTGCGCGTACGTGGAACCGTCGGTATTGCTCTTTCCTTCACCGAACTTGAATGTGCCAGGATTGACGATTACCATGTCGAAAACGGAAGCGAACGCATTCTGCTTCACGTTCAGTGTCAACGGGGTGAGCTCGGCGGTCTCGTCGCTGCACGCCACTGTGAGATCGACCGTGCCGGTCTTCTCCGCCTTTTCGGCGGTAGGCTTCACGGAGAGCTTAAGGACGTTGTTCTCGATGCCGGCGGCGCACCAGTCGGCGTTTGATTTCACGGAATAGGTATAGACAACATCGGCTTCAGGAGCGTTTGTCGTCATGGTAAGCGGCAAGGCGATCTCTCCGCCGGAATATTCAAAAGTCACATCGCCACCGTTGACGGAGGCTCCCTCGGTGGCCTGGGGTTCGGAGACCGTGATGCTCCCGCTGATGATCAGCTTCTCTTCGCTGCAGGAAGAGAAGACGGCGCAGAAAAGCGCGCATGCGCAACTCAGTGCGTGGAATCTACTAGTTTTCATTCGTTTTTTTGTTTAATTTATTGAAGATAAGTGTCTTTAGTTGTTCAACGGATAGTACTGCGTGGCCCGGTAGACCGTGAAGTAGTTGGCCTTGTCGTCCTCGTCCGAGAATTTTATCCATTGAGGGTTCTTGATGTCATCGACCGTCAGGGTGAAGGTGCGGCGTTTGTCGTTGCCCAGCGGGGTGATGATGTAGTTGAAGTAGTGACCGGTGTAGTAGTCCTTGCCGATCTGACTGCCTTCCTGGCTGAATTTCAGAGAGATCCTGTCCTCACCTTTTATCTCGTAGTCAAAAGCCAGGTAGCCGCGGCCACCGGAGTTGGTGCAGTAGAAGTTGAAGGCGTAGAAGTCTCCGTAGTAGTTGCTGATGTTGCCGAGGTAGCAGTAGGTGATATTGTCCCCGGCAGCCTTGAGGGATTCCGCCGCCTTGTCCCAGAGCTTCTTGCAATAGTCGCTCAACCCCTTGTAGGAGAAGAACCAGTTTTTGTCCATCAGGTAGTCGGTGATCGTCGGGTATGTCGGCACGAAGTAGCCTTCCGCCCCGTCGTTGACCGGGATGAACGCTCCGCCGTCCGCCATGTCCGGGTTGTAGACAAGTCCGTCGATCCTCTCGTCTCCCAGTTCGAGAGGCTTGTAGAAAGTCACTCCCATCAGATTGAATATGAATGGGTAGGATGTCGTGACCTGTTCGCCGTCAACCTCGCTGAAGATTTCCAGAGTCCTGCCGTTGATGCGGCCGTCGTATTTGTTGTCAGCTGTCTGGTACCTTATGCGGGTGTGTTTTGAGATCGCGCTCTCCTCTTCCTTCAAGGCGACGATGTAGTCATCCCAGGACATCGAGACGGGCATCGGGGTCATTGTCATCGTGGAGCCTGTCTTTCTGCCCTTGAGTGTGATCTTCTCGTCCTGAAGATCCAGCACGTTGAACTCGAAGTCGCCCTCGAATCCGAAGCCGGCTCCCTGTCCGCCGGTGGTCTCCGGATCAGCGAAGTAGTGCATCACTTCGTTGTAGGTGTCCAGTGTCAGCACGCAGCCCGCGCTCTGGTAGATGGAATAGGTGCTTGTCGCGGTTTTCCCCTTGCCGGCAACCTCGCTGCCGACCTTCACCTTGTTGCCCTCGCTGAAGGAGAGGAACACGTTGAATCCCCCGTAGTATTGCCCGGAGGAAGGGTAGTACTCAAGCAGCCAGCCGTTCGGCGCGCCGGTCAGGGTCTCGTTCAGCCTTTCGGCCAGGGCCTCGACACGGTTGGCGGAAGACTCGTCGAAGATCGGATCAATCTTCGATACGCATGACTGCGCCGTCATGACGGCCAGGGCCGCTGTCAGTAGATATTCAATAAAATGCTTTGTCATGGTGTCAATCCCTAAAGTGTTTTCAAATCAAGTTGTGAGATGTTGGCGGAGCGTTTCTGCACGATGTCGCGGAGTTTGTCGATGTCGATGCCCCAGCTTTCCTGAAGGTAGTTCCTGACAATCTCGAACTTTCTCGCGAGCTTGTCCCCGCCTTCCTCCCCGGCGGTGGCGAGTACGCTTTCCCAGTAGCCTTTCGCATGGGTGACGTAGTTGGAGATGATCTCCACGAAGTCCTCGTCCGGGCTGTAGCTGGCATAGCATGTGACATAGCCCATTTTGTTGGCAACGGCGTCGCTTTCCAGATTCAGCCAGCTCGGTCCCTGGTAGTCGGTCGAGATCAGGTTGAAGTCCGTGGAGTAGTTCTTTGTCTGATGCAGGATGTGGGCGAACTCATGATGCATCGTCTTGAAGAACCACTCATTGAGGAAATCTATGCTCGGGCTGGACGGATTCAGACCGTTGATGTTGTAGAGTGTGATCTTCAGTCCGCCCTCCGCGGTTCCAAGCACGACGGATCCCTGGTTGTTGAAGGCCTTGGAGCCTATGAGCTGGATCATCCTCGGACAGTATGTCTTTATGAAGGTGTCGCCGAGCAGCTCGTTGTAGGAGTCGATCCACAGGTACTTCGTCAGCTTGGCCATCGCCACGGCCTTGTCATATTCAGCCGGGACCAGGTTGTAGTTGTTGTCGGACTCACGGTCGATGTACTTGTAGTTGAACTGAATATTATAGGGCTCCACGTAGTTGAGCAGCAACCAGGTGTCAAACGCCCCTCTCTCCGGCGAGTCAGTGTCGAAGATGCTCTTTTGGTCAAGCTTTTCCTTTGAACAGGACGCAAGGACCGCCGTCATGATAAAAAATGAATATATTAACTTTCTCATCTCGTCTTTCCTTTTAGTTGTTTCTCGGATTGGCCTCAAGTCCCGCCGCGATCACCTCCTGAGGGATCTGCACGGCCCTTCTCGGGTCGTTGACGAGCAGCTCGTCGTCGGCTTTTCCGCTTCTTGCATGTGAGTACTCGATGCCGTACCTCTTGATGTCGTTCCATCTCAGGCCTTCATGCACGGTGGTTACCCTCCTGAGATGCAGCACGCATTGGATCAGATTCTCCGTGGTGTGGTCCGGGATGGAGAATCCCTGAGGGTGAAGCTCCTTCTTGATCGATCGCTGGCTGTTCTTCTTCAAGTGCAGAGGCATGTAAGGCTTGGATGAGAAGTAGTTGACAATCTGATCCTTCGTCAGGTTTATTCCTGCCATGGAGTTGAGGAGGATGTTGATGTCCGCCACGGCTCCGTCGATGTCCTGCGGAGTCTTCAGCAGTTTGGCCTCGGCCCTGCAGAGCAGCAGTTCGTCAGTCGAGAAAGCCACGTTCACGAGGTGGAGGTAGCCGATGCCGGCGGTCTTGTCGGTATATTCAAAATAGCCGAGAAGTTTCGGCAATGAATATTTCTGCTCGAAGCCCCAAATGCCGTTAGCCATGTTCAGTTTGTTGTAGCCGCCCCATGGTCCGGGAAGGATCTCGTTAAGCATGATGTCGTAGGCGCTGCCGTAGCGAAGACCGATGGCGTAAGGCCCTTGGACGTATGGCCAGGAGGAATTGGCGGTGAGGAGCATCAGGTTGCAGGCCTCGTTGCTGGAAACGTAGGAGTTGCAGCGCAGCTCAAAGTCTGTCGCCAGCTCGCTGAAAGCCTTCCAGTTCCTTACGGTCGCCGAAGGATCCTGTCCCAGGGTCTTGCCGGCATATTCAATCACCTTGTCGAATTTGTGATAGTAGAGGTTGAACCTTGCCGCGAAGGCGTAGGCGGCCTTCTGGTTGAAGTGGTACTTCGGCACCGAGTAGATGTTGTCGTCGATCAGCGGCAGGGCTTCCTCGATGTCGCTGTCGATCATCTCGTAGGTGTGGGCCAGGGTTCCGCGCTCGATTCCGTCCGGCAGCACGGTTGTCTCCGGTTCAGTGGTGTAGGGGATGCCGAGGGTGCTTTCCGCTGTTGAGGCATCGTATGGCATGCAGAACAGATTGGCAAGCTGGAAATGGGCGAAGGCCCGGCAGATGAGAGCCTCACCTCTTTGCGCGTCATAGTCCGCTCCGCCACCGAGTTCTTCGATGGCCTTGAGCGCCTGGTTGGCGGCTGCGATGGCGTTGTAGTGTGCGTCCCAGACGCTTTTCGGCGCGTCGGTATCATCGGTGGTGATGTCTTTCCACTGGTATGCGTCCCCGCACACCTGTCCGTAGGTGTCGTACTGCGAGCCGTTGTCGGTCACATTGTCGGACGAAAGCTCGGAGATCAGTATGGTTGAGACGGTAGGGTAGGCGGAGACGAGCATCTTCGTCACCTTGTCCTTAGAGTCAAGCTCGATGCGGTCGTCCGGAACCGTGTCCAGAAATCCGTCGCAGGATGCCGCCGCCAGCGGAATCATCGATAAGTATAGTAATACTTTGTTCATAGTATCTTGATGAGTAAATGTTTAGATTCCAATTCTTAATGTCAGGGTGAACTGTCTCGGGACAGGGGAGGCCACGCCTCCGGTGTTGAAGAACTCAGGATCCTGGCCGTTCAGTTTCTTGTCCGAGTAGATCAGGAACAGGTTGGTGGCCTGGATCTTGAGTGACAGATCATTGACCTTCAGCCTGGAGATCATCTTCTTCGGGAAATTGTAGGACAGCGAGAGCTCCTTCATTCTGATGAAGTCGCCTTTGGCTATTCTCTCCGTGGAGTAGTTGTAGGCGTTGTAGGCGTAGCTCAGGTACGGATCCTGCTGGTTCGCGCGTTTGTCCGCGATCACAGGCACGTTGGTGACCTTCTCGTCGCCTCCCGTCGTCCACCTGTTGATGAACTCGCGCGGCATCGCATCCAGGTCGCTGTAGACATTGTGGAACACAGGGTCGAGCCTGATGACGTTGCCGAATGAGTAGGTGATGAACGCATTCAGAGTGAAACCTTTGTAGCGGAATATGTTGCCGAGGCTTCCGGTCATCGTCGGATCTGTCGGTCCTTCGTAGACCAAATGGTCTTTCTTGAGCTGTTCCTGGAAGTTGATGTCGCTGACGGTAAGCTGTCCTTTCTCGTTTATGAATGTCGGGTAACCGTTTTCGTTAAGTCCCTGGAAATCCATCGAGAAGAGCGCTCTTACCGGATAGCCTTCCATGGCGAAACCGTTGCCGCTGATCATGTCCATCACGGATGCATTTGACTGGAGGTCGGTGACCTCGTTCTTCGTGTGCGAGAAGATGAAGTCCGTGTTCCAGCTGAAATCCTTTGTCTTGATGTTGCGTGTGGAGACCGTGAACTCCACGCCGCTTGACTTCATGCTGGCGACATTGGCGAACTTCGCCAGTTGTCCGCCCGTTCCCTTCGTGTAGATCAGTCCGATAAGGTCAAAGTTGTTCCTCGTGTACCAGTCGGCCTCGATGTTGATCCTGTTGTCGATGAACCCGATCTCGGCCCCGATGTTGAGCTCATGCTTCTTCTCATAGGTCAGCTCGCTGTTCTCGACGCTGGACAGGATGAGTCCGGACTCCTTCACTGATGTGAAAGGTCGCCAAGTGTTGTAGCTGTTGATGATGGCTTTGGAGTTGCTGACGCTCGCAGGACCCCTGTCAGCAGTCAGTGAATAAGATGCCTTCAGCGTCATGTTGGAGACCACGTCCCTGAAGGACTGCCAGAACTTCTCCTCGTGGGCGTTCCATGCGGCGGAGACGTTCCAGGTCGGCAGCCATCTGGCCTTGCGGCTCTTGCCGAGCTTGTTGGACCCTTCGTAGCGGACTGTTCCGTTCAAGGTGTATCTTCCTTGATAGGAATATGTTCCCGTCCCGAAGAAGGAGACTTCACGCTGCCTTGTCCTGTCAACGGAATAGTAGCCGGCGTTCTCCTCGTTGCCCTGTTTGAAGTAGAGATAGTCATAGGATGGCAGCATGCCCATCTCGTACTGCATGCCGACACCGTTGAACCAGGTCTTCTCCCTGTTCACGGCGTTGGTCTCCATACCTCCGAACAGATTGACGATGTGATCCTCGCCGAACACATTGTTGTAGCTTGCCGTAGCTCTGAAGTCGTAGCTTTCCATCGAATATTTCGTCTCACGGTAGAAGCCTCCCACCGGCAGCACGGAAACCGGCAGGGAGTTCGCCTTGTCCGGATCGGTGTAGAGCCAAGGATTCGCGTTGCGCATCGTGGCGTCATCCATAGCCCGGAATGCCCAGGCCTGGTTCGAATAGTCCGTGATAGTGTGGCTCTGTACCGTTGAGGATGCCTTGTAGGCTCCCAGCACCGACAGCTCCAGTGGCTTGACCGGATGCCATTTCAGCTCTCCCTGGAACTTGAGGTCGGTGACCTTCAGGTCAATGTAGTTGTTGTCAAGCTCGTGCAGGATGTTGAATGGCGCGTAGTTGCGGACATAATATTCATTAGGATCCAGTGTTCTGGATGTGTTGAGGGCGTAGGAGTAAGGGTTGATGTCGAAATCCCTCCTCACCTCTCCGCTGAGCGGATCCACCGATGAGCTCAATGTTCCCGGCGCTCTCTGCTTTCTGTAGGAGGCGTTGCCGATGAGGTTCAGGGACAAGGTCTCCGAGATGTGGTAGAGTGCGTTCAGGTTGGCGGTGTAGCGCTTGACCGAACTCTGTCTTGTCCATCCCGGGTCGTTCATCACGCTCAAGGATGTGTAGTATGACGCCTTGTCGGTTCCGCTTGACATGCTGACCGCATGGTTGCGGGAGATGTTGCCGTTGAACAGCATGTCGAACCAGTCGGTGTTGCGGTACTCGGCCTCGCGGAGGTAGGCGTTCCGCGCCTCCTCGGTGTTCATCAGCCCGAACGAGCCATTGGTGGCGTCATACTGGTTGATCAGATGGTACATCTTGCCGTACACACCGCTGTTGGACGCGCGGTAGACATCGGCCAGGTTGAGGTAGCCGGCCTGCTCCATCTCTTTGTAGACACCCATCTGCTCCTGGGAGTTGAGAATGTTGAACCTGTTGTAACTTGGTTTCAGACGTACGCTGTACTCTCCCGTGTAGGCTATCTTGTTGCTTCCCGCATGTCCTTTCTTCGTGGTCACGACGATCACTCCGGCCATGGCTCTGGCTCCGTAGATCGATGTCGCTGATCCGTCCTTGAGGATCTGGAAACTTTCGATGTCGTCGGCGTTAAGACCTGCGATGGCGGAACTGATCAATGTCACCGCGTCTCCGCTGGAGAGATTGTCGGCGTCCACTTCGGCCACATCCTCCATGATCACGCCGTCCACAACCCACAGAGGCTTGGAACTGCCATAGATGGAGGTCGCTCCGCGGACCCTGATCTTAGGAGATGTACCGAATGTTCCGGAAACGTTCTGTACGGACACGCCGGCGGCTCTTCCCTCAAGGGCCCGGCTGATCTCAGCCACACCGTCCAGTTTGACATCCTCGGCGCTCAGCTTGCTGGTGGCTCCTGTGAACAGGCGCTTGTCCATCTTCTGCATACCTGTCACGACCACGCCTTCGAGAACCTCGGTGTCAGCCTCAAGGGAGATCCTCATCTCCCCGTCAGTGATGCCCACATCCTTTGGCTTCATGCCAAGGCAGCTGATTTCCAGAGTTTTCGCTGACAGCCTGACTTTCAAGGTGAATTTACCGTCGATGTCTGTCATCGTGGCGTTCTTGGTCCCTTTCTCCATGACAGCCGCCCCGATGACGGGCAGATTGTCTTCGGAAGAAATGACCACGCCTTTTACCGTTCGGGTGTCTTGTGCGAACAAACACCCAAAGCCTGCCGCGATGCAGGCGATCATCAAGCATAAGAAGTGCTTCATGTAAAAATTTGTTAAGTTCGTAATTCGGAGGCATCCTATCCTGTATCAGGACAGGCTCATCCATTTGTTAATGTTCGTGTGCCGTTCCTCTGTCGCGTCAAGGACATCAATTATTGGGGGAATATGTCCTCAGGCACCTTCAAGGCGGCATTTTACTGAAACCACCATAAAGGTAGCAAATAAACTTCTTTAAACAAAGGATAATTTTGACTATAACGTTTTTATGAATAATTGTCAACTAAATATTCACAAAAAACTTAACTGTCGCAGTATAGGGAAACTTTCTAATGTTTATTTATTCTTTTCCCCGTCCGGTGACTCTGCTCGTAGAGTTCGAGGAAGTTGATGATGTTCTGCCAGATGCTGTAGAGGCCGCCGGCGACGGAGGTTACCGGGGGCATGTAGGAGCAGCCCAGCCAGATCAGGCAACCTGAAAAAACAGCCATCGTCATCTTAAGGAATCTTTTCGCTCTCGAAAGGAGATCTGTCCTCGAAACACCTATATTTTTCACTGCCTGCAGTGAAAGCAAGGATGGTCACTAAAAAGTCTGAATAACTTTCTGGGATTTTAATAATCGGAGACAAGGTCGAGGTTGACATCGCCAAAAACATATCTGACTACCAACAAGTTACAAAACCACCCGTGGCCGCGTCACGACAGCCCCCAAAAAAGTTACGTCAACGTATAAAAAAAGAATGTCAACGAGATAACGCGAGTTATTGCTTATTTCTTGTTAACTTTGAGAGAATGACTTCCGGACGATGTTATGTCCGGGCTAAAACAATGTTGAAATGATAGTTACTAGAAAAGTAGCAGTATGCTTGGCGGCATTGACACTACTTGCCTCCGGCATCAAGGCGCAGACGCGCGAAGACAAGATGGTCAAGACCCCGAATTATGCTCTGGCAGAGAGATTTTCGGCCAAGCGTGCGGGACAGATGGTGTTCTCCACGACCGTGAAACCGGAGTGGTTCAGGAACGGAAACCGTTTCCTGTACACATGGAAGACATCTGAAGGGACGAACTATTACATTGCAGAACCGGCGTCAGGTACCGTCAAACCGGTATTTGACATGGAAAAATTGGCGATGCAGATAACGGAAATCGTGAAAGATCCGTTCGAAGCGCGACATCTGCCGATACGCAACCTCAGGATTGACCCGGAAAATGACAATGTCCTGAAGTTCGATATCCAGAGTTCTCAGGAGAAAAAGGACACATCGAAAAATGCCAAGACGGAAAAACTCACATACCATTTCAAGTATGACATCACCAGCAAGAAGCTGACATTCAACACGAAAGACGAGGATGCCAAATATCCTGAATGGGCGAATGTCTCCCCGGACGGACTTGTAGGAGTCTATATGAAGAACTCAAACCTCTTCTATATGGACACCCTCAACATGCGCAAGGCGGCCAAGGACCCGAAAGACAGCACGCTTGTGGAACATCGCATTACAAGCGACGGATTCAAGGATTTCTGCTATGCCGCAGGCAATTATGCCGGCAACACCGTGACAGATACGACCAAGCGTGTGTTCCCGTTCGACCTGGCATGGTCACCCGATTCGAAGCATTTCGCAGTTATGCGCTGGGACATGAGACCTGTCAAGGACTTCTGGGTAATCAACTCCCTCAGTTCACCACGCCCGACATTGGAAACATACAAATATCAGATGCCGGGAGAGCCTGGACCATTGGGACACCTATATATCTTCAACGCGAATGACTGGTCTTCTCACCAGGTGAAAATCAATGCATTCAAGGACCAGGACCTGTCCCTGCAGACCGCACCGGGGACAGTGAAAACGTCGTTCAATGAATTCGACAATTACACATGGCTCGGCGACAATTCAGGTTTCTATCTGAACAGATTGAGCCGCGACCTCAAACGCCTGGACATCTGCTACGTAGGCATTGGCAGCGACAGCACGAAAACAGTGCTTTCGGAGCGCATGAACACTTATGTGGAGAGCCGTCCGCTCAGAATTATCGACAACGGCAGGAAAATGATTCATTGGTCAGAGCGCAACGGCTGGGCGAACCTTTATCTTTACAATGCCGACGGAACATTGATAAGAAACCTGACCGAGGGCGCTTATCATGTGGACGACGTGCTGGCTGTCAATGAGAAAGAGGGCTACGTTCTGTTCCGCGCCTGCGGCAAGGAGAAGGGCGAGAATCCTTACCAGATGCACGTATACAGCGTCAGTCTCCAGGGCGGAGAACCAAAGCTGCTCGACATGCCTGACATGAACATTGACGCCATAGCGACAGAAGACGGCAAATACTTCATTGCCAATTATTCACGCGTGGATTACAAACCGGCATCCGCACTTTATGACGCAAAGGGACGCAAGGTCTGCGACCTCGGCGAGGCTGATTTTTCACTCCTTTTCGCTGCCGGCTACAAATTCCCTGAGCGTTTCACCGTCAAGGCTGCCGACGGCATCACCGATTTGTATGGCGCCATCTACAAGCCATTCGATTTCGACTCCACAAAGGTCTATCCTATATGCGATTACGTTTATCCAGGCCCTCAGGTGGAAGCCAACAATATCGAGTGGAGCCGAGGATTTACCAGGACCGACAGGCTGGCCCAGCTCGGATTCATTGTCATAACCGTGGGCAACAGGGGCGGTCATCCGGACAGGTCGAAATGGTATCATAATTACGGTTATGGCAACCTCCGCGACTATGGTCTTGAGGATCAGAAATATGCAATCCAGCAGCTTGGTGCCAAATATCCTTGGATTGACCTGGGACGTGTCGGCATACACGGACATTCAGGCGGCGGATTCATGTCCACTGCGGCGATATTGAAGTACCCTGATTTCTTCAAGGCCGCCGTTTCCTGCGCAGGTAACCATGACAACAACATTTATAACCGCTGGTGGAGCGAACAGCACCATGGCATTCAGGAGAAAATCGAGGCCGGAGATACGACCTTCGTATATTCCATCGAGACCAATCCTCAGATTGCCAAGAACTTGAAAGGCCACCTCATGCTTGTGCACGGCGACATTGACAACAACGTGCATCCTGCGAACACCATCCGCGTGGTCAATGCTCTCATCCGCGCGAACAAGCGCTTCGACATGCTCATCCTGCCCGGACAGCGCCATGGCTTCGGGGACATGAACGAGTATTTCTTCTGGAGAATGGCCGATTATTATTGTGAATGGCTGATGGGCGCAAGCGAGCGTCACGAAGTCGACATAAAAGAAATGAATAATGACTGATATGAAAAGGTTTTTCAATTCAATGTTAGCCTTCGCGGGAGCGGCGATGATGCTCGCGTCCTGCGGAGAGACCAGTATGAAAGTTGAGACTCTCGATACTGCTGTCAATGAAGCACTTATGGCCGGAAGGGAGGATTCCCTGCACGTGGTCATATCTCTGGAATACCCTGTCGCCAACATCTCAGATGAGGCCAGGAAAGCGATTTGCGATTCAATTTCGATGATTGCGTTCGGGCAGGATTATGCCGGTCTCAACCTCAAGGAAGCTGCCGGGAAATGGTCTGCCGATTACGTCAGGATATATCACAATGAATGTGAAGAAGCCCTGAAACTGTATGAAGGGAACGGAGATATTCCTATGTCCAGCGTACTCAACAGGGAGCGCTACAAGACAGGCTATTTTACAGAAACGTACAAGAACATCGCTTCGTACACTTACGAAGAGTATTTCTACGAGGGCGGCGCACATGGCTCGACCGTGGAAACTGCACTGAACTTCGACCTGAAGAGCGGCAAGGTGATTACCGAGGCCGAATTCTTCAAGCCTGGCTATGAGGAAAAACTGGCAGAGGCGCTTACGGCCCATCTTCGTGAAGCCGTGCCTGACCAGGAGTCCTACGACACCATGTTCACCCATGAAATCAAGCCTAACGGCAATTTCACTGTCTCGGAGCAGGGTGTGACATACATCTACAACCAATATGAGATAGCTCCGTACTCCATGGGAGCAATCCATGTTTCGGTTCCATGGGATGAAATCCGTGACCTGATCCGTGAATAACTGATATGAAGAAAATACTTGCGACATTGGCCGTACTTTGTTTTGGAGCAGGTTTCTGCTTCGGACAGGGTGCGGCCCTTGACGTCTTGCAACGTCGCTTCGTGGATTTGCGTTTCAGCGCCACCTATGCCGATGCCATCCGTCTCACCGTCCTGTCTTCCCGCAAGACCTCGGCGCCCGACGGCGTCTACGAGTCCGGCAGCACCGTCGCCATCTCCGAACTCGGCATCTACAATGAAAGACCGCGCTAGAAGCGAAGTTCAAGGCCAATGTTGATGTCAAAGCAGTTAGGAGTCTTTACCTTACCGGCCGGGGTGTCCTTGTAGCGGTGGGTCATGCGCCATACGGCATCGACACGGAGAATGCGGAAAATATTGGTCAGACCTACACCCATCTCCACATACGGCTTGTTGAGCATGTCCATGCCGGCAGGGAAAAGCATAGGAGCATTGGCGGAATTCAGGTTGCCGATAATGCCGTTGTTCTTCTGTGAGAGGGTGCCGTAAGCCGCTTTGAGCGTGAATACCTCTCGCATCTTCATCTTCTTTATGAGGGGAATCTTCCCCAGGAAGAAGCCGCCGAAATTGTGTTCCCAGAACAATGTGGCCCAGGTATCGGAAGCGAATTCATAGAACTCCATGCAAGAGAAAGAGCTTTGGTCCAGGATATAAGTACCATTGCCCTCGTGCAGTTTCAGAAGCGGATACGGCACGGTTCCGACAATCTTGCCGGCAGTCAACTTGATTTTCGACATGCCGAGAGGCGGAATCTTGAGCTTGTAATCTATCGTGAACTCGCTCCGGAAATAACTGTACTCGTTCTTTCCGATGCCTTTCAATGACCCAAGCAAATCCAGAGTGAAGATAGGATAATCCGAATGGAGATATGACTTCTGGAAAGCGCCTCGTGCTACAGTTTCGTCTTTGGAAAAGCGCAGCACGGTACGCAAGTCATTGGAACCCACGGAATTGACCATTACCGTATCTCTCGCTCCGTCGCTATGCAGGTGCACCCGTTTCATCGGAACGAACACGCTGGAGAATACCCTCCGGGACTCCAATGACGTCGAGGTGTTCAGCCACGGTCGGATTTCCCAGTCAAACGTCATTGAATATTCATTGACAAGACTTCTCTTCCCACTGCCCCTCTTACTTAAAAGCGACGACAGGAGACTCGTCTCATTGAATGCTTTTTTACCTTTCCCGAGCTGAAGCATGTCGTGCTTTCCGTTCAGGGTAAGCTTCATGGTAGGCTGGGTGCTGAACATCCACTCAAACGAGCCGCCGCCTTTGAACTCCTTATCCTTGAAGCCGTAGCCCAAATAGCCCTCCAGCCTGAACTTCCGGCTCAATTCCGATGTGGTCCGTACGCCGAAAGAGACCCTGTTGCCTTCAATGTTGTTGAAACTGTATAGTCGCGAATATGGTCCGAATGCCACATATTTGGTCTCCAGATAACCTGAAACAGCAGTATTTATGATATTGTATATGGTATTGTACATCGGGACGTTCTTTATGGAGTCCACCATATTGTAAATATTCTGTTCCTTCTCCGAAAGCTTGTAAGGCCGGGCCTCGTTCCACCACGCCTCATCCTTTCTTCCGGCATTTTTCATGACCTGGACAGAAGATGACTGCACCTGACGGGCCTGATCTCTGGCTTCTTTCCCGAACTGCGGATTCATATAGTCGATCTGCCGGTTGCCCAGGAAGGAGACGAACTTGGAGGAGTCATTCATCGTCACGGAGAAGTCCACATACAATTTGTCCTGCTTGTAGAACCACAGCGAGTCCCCGACCAGCTGGTCGGTGCGGTCAATGACCATGTCACGAATCCAATTCACATTCGCTCCCTTCATCATTTTCGCATGTATCTCCCTGAGAGCGAAGGTTTTGGTATCAATGCTCATTTCTCCGTCGAAGACCGTGGAAGACACGCCTCTGCCGGGATGGAATCGTATTTTCCATGTCTTTCTCCCGTCAATGTCAAGGCTGTCCACCAGATAATAATTATAGTAGATGTTGCCGTTCGACGACAGCGGAGATGGAATCTGCACATTGAAGGCATTGATGAAATTGTTGTAGAAATTCGTCTTCAGGTGCATGCTGCCGGTGAACTGTGAGACGGCATTGTCCTCATTGAGTCCGGATATCCTGGTAGCTTCGATGGCTTCCTTGCTGATGTCCGGTGCAATGCTGTGATACCGCTTGGTCCGCGTCTCGGAAATCATTACCGGAAGGTATGGCTGTCCGGAAACGACGGATGTGTCCATATAGTCGAATATGAAATCGAAATTCTTACGTATCAGCCTGTTACGCAGATTTTTGTCAGCATTGACAAGGTCCAGTTCCATCTTGGTGTAGATATCACAGACATAGGCGTCACGACGTTCCGGATCATTGAATTTCTTATGGGCATCGACCTGGCCTAAAATCCATTTCATATACCTGTTGTCCGGCTTCACCACGGCAGCATTGAGCGATGAGTTTACGGAATGCAGCCGGAAATCGACCTCGCTGAACGCGCCTCGGCTGATTCTTATCATCTGGGTTTCATAGCCCAGCAATGCTGCGCACAGGATGTTGGCGACAGTGTCACGGGTTTCCATGGAATAATATCCGTCCATGTCGGTGGATACGCCGATGGTCGTGCCATAGAAATATATGGCAACAAAAGGGATTCCCTCTCCGCTCGCCGAATCCGTCACCCTGCCTTTTACCTTGGTGGTCTGTGCTGTCATAGGCAACGCAAACAGGAGCGCCAGAAAGACTGTAAGAATCACATATATGTCAATTCTTCTTCTCACAACAAAGGACACACTTAATAATCCCTATAATCTGCGAAATTTATACAATCCCTGCGACAATAGGAAATTTTAGACGGAGAAAAGGCAGGAATACGAAAAAGAGCGGCATGAAACCATGTCGCTCTTTGAATTCTGTCGGGGTACTGTGACTCGAACACAGGACCCTCTGGTCCCAAACCAGATGCGCTAGCCAACTGCGCCACACCCCGATGAACAAACCTTCGGATTTTCTCCTTAGGTCCCGCTTGCGGAAGACACACTTCCCAAATGGGACTGCAAATATACGGCTCTTTTTCTGATTTGCAAAATTTTTCTTAAAAATCTATCCAATTATTGACTATCTTTGCGAAAAAGACATTGGATATGATGATAGAAGCCTTGAATATCGAGAAGTCATTCGGCAACCTCAAAGTGCTGAAAGGCATTGATTTCCGCGCGGAAAGATCCGAGGTGGTCTCCATAATGGGAGCATCCGGCGCCGGAAAGTCGACATTGCTCCAGATTCTCGGAACTCTGTCATCACCGGACAATGGAACATTGCGCATAGACGGAACCGATGTCCTTACACTCGGCAGAAAACAGATAAGCGAATTCCGGAACAGGCGTATCGGATTCGTGTTCCAGTTCCACCACCTCCTGCCGGAGTTTACATCCGTCGAGAACGTGATGATACCGGCGTTGATTGCCGGAAAGAAAGAAAGAGAGGCCAAGGAAGAGGCGTTGAAACTGCTTGACACTCTGGGACTTTCGGAAAGAACCACACATAAGCCGTCCGAACTTTCAGGAGGAGAACAGCAGAGGGTCGCCATCGCCAGGGCATTGATAAACCGGCCGGCCGTACTGTTCGCCGACGAGCCGTCAGGAAACCTCGACAGCGTCACGAAAACAGAGTTGCACAAACTGTTTTTCAAACTGAGAGACGAGTTCGGCCAGACCATCGTAATCGTCACGCATGACCCGGAACTTGCCGGAATGTGCGACAGGTCATTGTTCATGAAAGACGGAGTTTTTGTAGAGCAATGAGCGTTTTCCGGTTCAAGAAATTCGAGGTGAGGAACGAGAAATCGGCAATGAAGGTGAATACCGACGGGGTTCTCCTCGGGATTGCAGCGCCTGTAAACAGTTCAGACTCAGATATTCTCGACATCGGAACAGGAACAGGAACGATAGCATTGATACTTGCCCAGCGCCTTCACGACACTTGCGGCATAACAGACAATGTCAGCATCGCCGGAATCGACATCGACGCCCCGGCGGCTGAAGAAGCCGGAATCAATTTCAGCAATTCTCCATGGGCGGATTCATTGACAGCCAAGAATATAAGCCTGGAAGATTTTTCCGCGGAAACCGGTGACAGAAAATTCGACCTCATCGTATCGAATCCTCCGTATTATGATGCGTCATTGACCAATCCCGATGCCCGCAAGACCACCGCACGGCACACCGGCACAACCGGAGAATCGACATGCGGCCTGTCATTCAGAGAGGTCCTGACATTCGCATCCGGGCACCTGAAAGAAGGAGGGCGCGTCTCGATAGTGTTGCCGGCAGAGCAGGAGGCGGCATTGGCAAGATACGGGAGAATGTGCGGATTGCACATTTGCAAGTTATTGAGAGTCAAGACAGTGGAGCACAAACAGCCGAGCAGGATCATAGTTTCTTTCACTAAAGAAAAATCCATTCCGCAGGAACAGACACTCACTATTATGGAAAAAGGGAAATATACATCGCAGTACATTTCCCTCGTAAAAGAATTCTACTTGTTCGCCTGACAGCCGCTATTTCCCGCGCGGTTCCTGAGACGGCTTGCCGGCATTCCAATGTCCTATCTTCTGTCTTCTGAACTCTTCCTCTCCGATAAAAAGTTTCGCAACTTTCTCTACGGAAAGAATCTTGGTGAACATCGGAACATATTTGGCCTCAACACTGCGGGAATCCTTAATGGCATTAACATAATTGTTAAGCAAAACCGATATTTCTTTCTCAGTTTTACCGGCCTTGATTCCCTCATCCAGAGCCTTGTACGCTTTCATTACTTTACCTAAGGAAGCACGACGTTCTCTCTCCATATTGTTGTACACAGGCCAGAATTTCTCGGCTTCAGCAGGAGTAAGATTCACGGCGGCAGTAAGATACGCCACGCGCTCAGCCTTCATCCGTTCCTGCCAGCCATTGTCGCCGTGACATCCGGCAGAAGCATTGAAAGAAATTGATATTGAAAAGAATACGGCTATAGCCGCAATGATGTATCTACCTGTTGTCTTCATAATATCCGATGTAGTCTAATGTTATTCCTGAATCTATGAGATATGATGCGAAAGCATCCTGTGTTTCGTCATTTTCCTTGGCGGTGTAGATCATATACGGATCAGTAACCGGTATCAAGTCAGCAAGCGCAATTTCGTCGAACATTGAAAGATTACTGTCGGCTGCCTGACCGGATGTAAACCGGAGCAATGCAGTTCCGCAGGTCACAATGATAAGAAATGCGGCCGCCAGCGCCACGTATGGTTTCAATTTATCAAAACGCGACACCGCCACATTCCGGCGCGGAATAGCCCCGAGGCGTTCCTCCAATTCGGAGAAATACCCTTCAGGCACCACGTATGGCATTTTTCTGTCAGTAGTTTTCATATTATTTCCTCCAACCGAATTATTAGACACGCATTGACCCGAAAAGTCAAATCAATTCTTTCTTAATTTTTTCGTAAGCGATATGATACGAGGCTTTCAGCGCTCCGACAGTCGTTCCTGTTATCTGCGCGATATCCTCATATCTCATATCGTCGAAATACCGCAAAGAGAACACAACCCGCTGTTTCTGAGGTAGTTTCTGTATAAGTTTCATCAGTTTCCGCTGCGCGGCATCGCCGTTGAAATAAGGGTCGTCGTCAATCATCCGCTCCATTTCCGCGTCAATGCTTCTGAAAGAAAGCGCCGCCCGGACCTTCTGCTTCCGCAGAAAGTTCAATGTCTCGTTGGTGGCGATGCGGTATATCCATGTAAAGAGCTGCGCCTCCTCCCGGAAAGAAGGAAGTGCAGCCCATATTTTCACGAATATTTCCTGAACCAAATCGTCGGCATCTTCATGACAGCACACGAAGCGGCGGACATGCCAGTAAAGTCTCTCGCTATACGATCTGACTATTTCTGAAAACGCCCTTTCTTCTTCACCGCTACGGTAAAGACGGATGATTTCCCCGTCTTGCATATGGCCGGCGATTACCGTTTACTTGCGGAACATAGCTTTTCTCGCAGCTTCGGCGATATGTTCGCCATCCAGTCCGTATGCAGCCATCAGCTCAGCAGGAGTTCCGGACTCACCGAAACGGTCACCACCATTGACATACTCCATAGGTACCGGCATTTTAGCCGCAAGCACACCGGCTACGAGTTCGCCGAGACCGCCTGCCATGTTGTGCTCTTCAGTCACGACTACAGCCTTGGTCTTCATTGCGGAAGCTACGACAGCAGCCTCGTCGAGCGGCTTGATTGTCGCGATATCAATGACTTCCGCGCAGATGCCCTCGTTTTCAAGTATCTCGGCAGCCTTGAGGGCTTCCCATACGAGATGTCCCGTAGCGATGATCGTAACGTCCTTGCCCTCGTTCATGACATAAGCCTTGCCGATTTCGAAAGTCTGGTCTTCAGGTGTGAAGTTAGGCACCGAAGGACGGCCGAAACGCAAATAGACAGGACCGTCATATTTGGCGGCAGCGATGGTCGCGGCTTTGGTCTGGTTATAGTCGCAAGGATTGATCACCACCATGCCCGGCAATGCACGCATGAGAGCGATGTCCTCCATGGTCTGGTGAGTCGCTCCGTCCTCTCCGAGAGTGATTCCCGCATGAGAAGCAGCAATCTTCACATTGGTCTGGCCGTAAGCCACTTCCTGACGGATCTGGTCATAGACACGACCGGTAACGAACTCTGCAAAAGAGCCTGCAAAAGGAATCTTTCCGGTAATCGCCAATCCGGCAGCCACGCCTATCATATTGGACTCGGCAATGCCGCACTGGATAAATCTTTCAGGAAAATCATTGGCAAATGCATCCATCTTCAAAGAGCCCTTCAAGTCGGCAGTTAGAGCTACGACTCTGGAATCAGCCTTGCCGGCTTCATAAAGACCGGCACCGAATCCGCTTCGGGTATCTTTCTTTCCCGTATCAGTATATTTCGTCATATCGGTATTTCTTTATCAATTAATAATCGCCCAATGTTTCCTCCAACTGAGTGAGAGCATCCTGGCACTGCTCCGGAGACGGTGCCTTGCCATGCCATTTGCATGTTCCGGCCATGAAATCCACTCCATGTCCCATTTCCGTCTTGAACAAAATCATCGTAGGAGCGCCTTTGTTCTCACGAGCTTTCGCGAATGCGGGAAGAATCGACTCGAAATCATGTCCGTCAGCGACAATGACATTCCATCCGAATGATTTCCACATGGCTTCGAGATCGCCCTCGCCGGCAACAGCTTCGACAGTACCGTCAATCTGCTGTCCGTTCCAGTCTGTCATGGCAATGAGGTTGTCCAGCTTATGGTGTGCAGCAAACATGCCGGCCTCCCAAATCTGTCCTTCCTCGCTCTCGCCATCACCGCAAAGCACATACACGAAACGGTCTTCACCTTCAAGTTTCTTTCCGAGAGCAATTCCGGCCGCAGCAGAAAGTCCCTGTCCGAGAGATCCGGAAGCCTGTGCAATGCCAGGAAGCCCCTTCTCTACACATGGATGCCCCTGAAGACGGGTGCCGAATTTCCTGAAGGTAGCAAGTTCCTTGACCGGGAAATAGCCACGACGAGAAAGAATGGAATAATAAACCGGGGTCATGTGGCCGGCAGAAAGGATGAACACGTCCTCATTCTTGCCGTCGCGTTTCCAGTTCTCAGGATCAATCTTCATTTCATTGAAATAAAGAGCAGTTAGCACATCTGCACTACTCAGGGAGCCGCCCGGATGACCGGATTTGGCGTCCGTGACCATTCTGACGATGTCACGTCTTACCTGAGATGCGATTCTTTTCAATTCTTCGACCGTTGCCATAAAATATTAAGAATTTGTTTTATTTGGTTTCATTTCTAATTCAAACCTCAAAAGTAATGAAAATTGCAGAAACGATAAGAAATCTTACTGTTTCATTTTCCTTATAACGCTATGATAAACATCATCTATCACCAGCCCGGAAAGCGTCATTCCGAATATCGCCGTTATATAAGCCGTCGTGCCGTTGATCTGAGCCTTCGACGAATCCCATTCATGGTCCGCCAATGCAGGATCACCGGCAGCAATACCTTCCTGACCTTCCACAAATGCTTGCAGCCCAAGAGAATAGCTGCCACCTCTGTTCAGCAGAACCTCATCATCATACACACAAAGGAACTTGCTGGCAGGCAATGTCTTGGCACGTTTCATCTTCTTCCGGAGAGCCGACCCCAGAGGACACCCCTTCACATCCCAGAACTCCGCCACCCGGATTTTCTGCGGATTCGTCTTCAATGCCGCCCCGAGCGAACAGAAGAACTTTGCCCTGCTGGCAGCAGCCCTCAAAATAAGCAAAGCCTTGTTTTTCAACGAATCCACAGCATCTACAACATAGTCATAACTGTCCAGATCAAAAGAATCCGCAGTTTCATCACAATATATCGCCTGAACAGCTTCAATCTCTGCGTCAGGATTTATCTCCAGTAACCGCGTCTTCAAAGCCTCAACCTTGACCTGCCCGACAGTCTTGACCGTCGCCATAAGCTGCCGGTTGACATTGGTAATGCTCACCCTGTCCGAATCGACTATCGTCAGATGCTTGATTCCACTTCTGACCAGCCCTTCCGCGCACCAGCTGCCGACACCGCCCACGCCGAAGATAATGACCTTCATCCGCGAAAGCGCCTGCATGACATCCTCACCCAGAAGCAGTTCCGTCCGTCCGAATATAGCCTGTTCCCTCGCGTTCATCTATTCCTTCGTTATACGGGCAGCCCAGCCACCTCCCGGAGCCATATGGATCTTCACCTGACGGTTCTCAGGAACGGTCTGAATCTCATGTCTGAAGTCGCGCGCCGCACGATCAGCATTGATGCCGTCGCAGAAAATTTCCATCGTCCAATGTCCTTCGCCGAGGAAGCCGAGGTCAATGTCGAGGTCGCGGGCATTCCAGTCAGTCATTGAACCGACATACCACACATCTCTGATTCTGCGCGCCAGCGTAATGTATTTGCTGATTTCGCCGTTTACGGCAATGCTTTCGTCCCAAACTACCGGACAGTCAGCGATATACTTGGTACAGAGCGGTTCTGCCATATAGTTCGACGGGGAGTCGCAAAGCATGTTGAGCGGCGACTCAAATACCACATATTCAGCAAGTTGACGGCAACGCGTCCCCTGACTCATAGCCTCGGTATTGACCGGACGATAATTTTTCTTGGTGGAATTGCGCATTGCACCCTGGGTGTAGTCCATCGGGCCGGCAGCCATACGGATAAAAGGAACTGTCACGTCGTATGTAACCTGATCGACAGTGTTAGGGCTCCATTTCATCTGCTCCAGGCCATGTACTCCCTCATAGTTCACGACGTTCGGCCAGGTCCTGTTCAATCCGGCAGGCTTATATGTGCCGTGGAAGTCTATCATCAAATGATATTTGGCCGCCATTTCAGCCGCACGCTTGTGGAAATCAACCATAATCTGGTCATCCCTGTCCATGAAGTCCACCTTGAAACCTTTGATGCCCATCTCCGAATAATGGCGGCATACGTTTTCCATATCTCTGTCGAAAGCCCAATATCCGGCCCACAGAATCAGACCCACGCCACGTTCTCTTGCATATCCGCAAAGCATCGGGAGGTCAATTTCCGGGATGACCTGCATAAGGTCGGCCTTCTTGTTCACAGCCCAACCCTCATCGAGAATGACATATTCGATTCCATGGGAAGCAGCGAAGTCAATGTAGTACTTGTATGTATCATTGTTGATGCCAGCACGGAAATCTACGCCGTAGAGGTTCCAGGCGTTCCACCAGTCCCAAGCCACCTTGCCCGGACGCACCCAGCTATAGTCTTCTGCAGGATCGGCAGGCTTTCCGAGAAGCCACACGAGGTCATTGACAGCCAAATGGGCATCGTTGTCGGTCACCATGATGATTCTCCACGGAAACGCCTCATTGTCAGAACATTTCGCGATATAATCTTCTCTTGTCTTGACTACCCCCTGCAACATATTGTGATCGCCCTGCTCGATTTCCTTAGGATAAGGAGCGAAACGGCCGCTGAGCGTAGAAGCATCTCCCTCATTGTAAAGAAACATTCCAGGATAGTGCCTCAAATCAGACTCCGTCACGAGGACTTTCACGCCGTTGTCAGCCTCCACTGCCACCGGCAAAAATGCAAGGCGCTCCTTGTTCCACTTGGAGAGAGCGTGATGCTCATAAGTATTTTCAAATGAGTTATAATACTGGCTTTCAAGCGTTTCCGTATGCTGCTTCACATAAGGGACGAAAGTATTCCAATCCTTGCAGAAAGCGAATTCAGCCTGTTCACCGGAAACGATGAAGTCTCCTTTGAGCTTGCTCACGAACCTGTATGCGACACCGTCGTCATAAGCGCGGAAAACCAATGAGAACTCCTTGAAATCGAGAGTCATTTCATTATAATTGTCCCGAACTTCGGATTTCTTGTACAGCACAGGCTTCAGAATCTGGTCGACGCTCGCCCTGCGGACTTTCTTCACCTTGTCATCCGCTCCGAAAACCGTACCGTCCGACATTGTCATAGACACCCTTGAAGGGTTCAGAATCTGCATTTCATCCATCGCCACCGTGTAGGAAATTTCCTTGCCTACCACAACGGCAGCGCTCAAATGTCCGTCCGGAGAAACCACCCGATAGGACCCGTCACCAGCGGCAGCCATCAAAGGCAAGGCCAATAAGGCCAATGTCAATGCTGCGGTCGCCATAAAAGTTTTTAGTGTCATGATAATTTCAATTAATTCAAGTTATAAGTTCATGTTATTATATCCTAAGTTCTTTCTTCATATCACGGAGAAGGTCGAAAGCCTGCATCGGGGTCATATTATTCAGATCCGCAGCCTTCAAAGTATCTCTCATTGAGGACAATGTAGGGTCATCCAGCTGAAATAGCGACAACTGTATCGAGCCGTCACTCTCTACCCTGCCCTCCTTTGTATTATAAGGCTTATTTATCCCTGCTTCACGATTTCCCTCACCTTTACTTATGAAACCGGCGTTTCCGGCTTCCAATGCAGACAATGTCTTTTCAGCAGACACCAGCACTTCCCTAGGCATTCCGGCCATGCGCGCCACGTGGATACCGAAACTGTGCGCCGTGCCGCCTTCCTTGATTTTTCGCAGGAACACCACTTCCTTGCCCACCTCCTTCACGGTCACGTGAAAATTCTTCACCCTCGGATATATCCCTTCCAAATCATTCAGCTCGTGATAATGTGTAGCGAACAATGTTTTGGCGCCCTTTCCATATTCATGGATGTATTCCACGATGGCCCTTGCAATGGACATGCCGTCATAGGTCGATGTTCCGCGGCCGATTTCATCCAGCAGGACCAATGAACGTTCGGAAAGATTGTGAAGGATCATTGACGTTTCCAACATTTCCACCATGAACGTGGATTCGCCTCTGGAGATATTGTCAGACGCACCTACGCGCGTGAAAATCTTGTCGAAGTAGCCGATTTTCGCAGATGTCGCCGGCACGAAAGACCCGATCTGGGCCAGCAGCACTATCAGTGCCGTCTGGCGGAGCAATGCCGATTTACCGGACATGTTCGGGCCGGTAAGTATTATGATCTGCTGTTTGTTCCTGTCCAGATAAATGTCGTTCGGCACATACTCTTCGCCCGGCTTCATCAATGTTTCGATGACAGGATGCCTGCCTGCCTTGATTTCAAGTTCCAGTCCGTCACCGACTTCCGGGCGGCAATAATGGTTTTCCAATGCCAGTTCGGCAAACCCGACGAGTATGTCCAGCTTGGCAATCACCATTGAATTCCTCTGGATTGTGCGGATAGATTTCTGGATTTCAGCTATCAGGGCACCATATATCGAAGATTCAAGAGCGTAAATCTTATCCTCGGCGGAAAGAATCTGCTCCTCATAGTCTTTCAATTCCTGCGTGATGTACCTCTCGGCATTGACCAATGTCTGCTTGCGTATCCAATCCTCCGGCACCTTGTCCTTATGGGCATTGCGGACCTCGATATAGTAGCCGAAAACATTGTTGTAACCTATTTTCAATGAGCTGATTCCGGTGCGTTCAGTTTCCCTCTGCTGCATCATGAGGAGATATTCCTTCCCCCCATGCGAGATGTCGCGCAGCCTGTCAAGTTCAGGGTCCACGCCTTTGGCGATGACGTCACCCTTGCCTATCGCAGCAGCAGCGTCCGGGGTCAATGTCCTGGCGATTCTGTCATAAAGATCCGAACACCCGTCGATTGAGCTTACCAATTCTTCCAGAGGGGCACAACCTTTTTCTCCCGAGCAAAGTGATTTTATAGGGCCTAACTGCGAAAGTCCCCTTCCGAGCTGCAGGACTTCACGCGGCATGATCTTGCCCGTAGCTACTCTGGACATGATTCTGTCCAAATCGCCTATATTGCTTATCCTTTCCTGGATTCCGGTCAGGAGCTCCTCGTTTTTCGTGAAACATTCCACTATGTCGAAACGGTCGCCGAGTTCTTTCAAGTCCATCGAAGGCATTGCAAGCCAGCTTCTCAGGAGTCGGGATCCCATCGGAGAGCAGCATTTGTCGACAACATTGACAAGAGACACACCTTCGCCGCCGGCAGAGGCGTTGAAGACTTCGAGATTGCGGAGCGTAAACCTGTCCATCCACACGAATTTGTCTTCGTCAATGCGGGAAATCGAGCAGATGTTGGCAAGCCCCGCGTGCTGCGTCTGTTCCAGATAGACTACCAGCGCGCCGGCAGAGCATACGCCAAGCGGGTATGTGTCAATGGCATAGCCTTTCAGCGATTCCACATGGAGCTGTTTCTTGAGTTTCTCTACAGCGGCATCGGGGACGAAAGCCCACTCATCCATCGTAGATACATACAAGTTCTCCCCATACAGTTCTTTTACTGTCTTTTCAAATCCGCGCCGCACCACGATTTCCTTAGGAGAGAGCGAGGCAATGAGCGTTCCGATATAGCCGGTGCTGCCCTGCGCCACCTGAAATGTTCCCGTGGACACATCCAGAAATGCTGCACCGCACTGGTCTTTGGAAAACGTCAGTCCAGTCAGGAAGTTGTGTTCCTTCTGTTCCAGCATGTTTTCGCCGAATGCGATTCCAGGGGTAACCATTTCCGTTACGCCCCGTTTCACCAATGTCCTGTTGCCCACCAGTTTAGGGTCTTCCAATTGGTCACAGACCGCAACCTTGTAGCCGGCACGGATGAGGCGCGTAAGATATTGTTCTATGGCGTGATGCGGAAATCCTGCCATCGGAACGGCCTCTTTGTCGCCATTAGACCGCTTGGTCTGCACCAGTCCGAGAACCTTGCTCACGAGAATCGCATCGTCAGAGTATGTCTCGTAGAAGTCTCCCACCCTGTAAAGCAGGACTGCTTCAGGATGCTGGGCCTTGACAGCAAAATATTGTTTGAGCATCGGGGTGTCTTCCGCCTGTTTCTTCGCCATATCGTTCGCTACTAATTATATCGTCACTCTAAACGCGCATTGCGCTGGAGCTAACAAATTTACTTATTTTCGGTCCACAATTCAACACCTCGATTGAAAATTTAGCTATATTTGAGAAAGTTCTCGGAAACGATCATGAAAAAAGTACTTATCATAACATATTACTGGCCGCCGACTGGTGGTTCCGGCGTGCAGAGATGGGTGAAATTCAGCAAGTATCTGCCTCAATTCGGATGGCAGCCCGTCATCTACACACCTGAAAATCCGGAGATGACCAGCATTGACAAGACTTTGGAAGAGGATGTGCCGAATGAGGCTGTCGTCATCAAGAGGCATATCACGGAATTTTATTCATTGTACCGGAAACTGACGGGCGGAAAGAGCGCGACCGGACAGGAGGTGAATCCGATAAACAATCAGAAGAAGACTTTCAAGCAGAAACTCATGCTTTTCCTTCGCGGCAATCTGTTCATTCCGGATCCGCGCGTGACATGGGTAAGGCCGTCCGTGCGTTTCTTGAAGAAATACCTGAAGGAACATCCGGTGGACGCTATCGTAAGTACCGGCCCGCCTCAGTCAATGCACCTGATAGCCAGGCAGTTGTCCAAGGCCACCAACATTCCTTGGGTGGCTGATTTCCGTGACCCGTGGACCAAGATGTTTTATTTCAAGCACTTGTGCCTGTGCAAATGGGCGGAGAAAAAGCACCATCGCCTGGAGCAGGAGGTTCTGGATGACGCTACTGTCGTGGTGGCTGTTTCGCCTCTGGTCCAGGAAGAGTTCCAGACTATGACGGACACGCCTGTCGAACTGATTACCAATGGTTTCGATGCTGATGATTTCGACCAGGTCGTAGAGCCGGACGGATATTTCAACATCACCCATACGGGACTTTTCGCATCTGACGGCAACCCGGAGGTCCTCTGGCTGGCGCTCGCGGAAAAGTGCCAGTCCGACCCTGATTTCGACAAATTGCTGCGCATCCGCCTCGTCGGCAAGACCGACAAGGAAATCATTGATTCGATCAATGCTGCCGGGCTTGGCAAGCACTTGATAAATTTGGGTTATCAGTACCACAATATCGCCGTACGTGAGCAGAAAAATGCTTCTTTGCTCATTCTGCCTTTACGTAAAGAGCCTGAATACAGGGCGACATTGCCTGGAAAATTGTTCGAGTACCTGGCTTCCATGAATCCGATTCTCGGGATTGGCCAGACAGACGGAGCCATGGCCCGCATAGTGAACCAGACCGGCGCAGGCGTGGTGTTCGGATGGGAAGACAAGGCCTCCGTCACCGCATATCTGGACCTATGCTGGAAGCGTTTCAACGCGGCTGACGATGATGAGGATATCCAAGTAGAGCACTCCGGAGAGACTGAGCTCAAGGAAATTCTGGCTGACAATGACAAGTCAGATGCCATCCGTCAATTCTCCCGAAAGGCATTGACAGCCCGCATGGCGGACCTTCTCAATTCCATCACGGAGTAACCGGCCTGCCTACTTTTTCGTCGAAAGGAACATTCCTCCCGCTGAAAGGAGAATAAGCAGAATCAGCAGGATGGATGAAGCACGGGCGATATTCGAGCTGACACGGTAAGATGCCGGAGCAAAGCGCATTACAATATCATGTTCGCCGGCAGGAAGAACGGCTCCGCGAAGTGTCCAGTCAGCACGGAAAAGTTTGATGCCATCCGTAGCATCCGCCTTTCCGTCCAAGGTCAATGCCCATCCGTCCGGATAGTATATCTCGCTGAATATCACTGCCCTGTCTGATGCCACCCGATAATGGTAACGAAGTTCATTCGGAGCATACGATGTCATGTAGATCGTGTCAGCACCGGCAGCAAGCCTGGACTCCAAATCAGAAGATGACTTGGCGCATTGATCCACGGCATCGGCAGCCCACGCAAAATCAGGCCCGATGACGGCAGTAGTATGAAGGTCAATGTTTTTCAGCATTGATATTTCCTCATTGGCAGAAGCCGCACGCGCAGCGGAATCGACGAACCACGCATTGCCCATCGCATGCGGATTGATGACCGGCGCGCTGTTGCCGTCGAGAATCACGTACTTGTCATTAAGCATTGACAGCACTGGCACGCGCGGGAACGTGGCCGTAAGTTCCTCAATCGTCCCGGCAGCATTGACAGCCTTTATTATGGAATTGATTTCGCCGGTCAGGTGATATTCAATGAGGTCCTGATAACGCTGCATCTTCACCGGGCTGTAGCCGCCGATGTTCTTGTGCCAATAGCTCGGATGGGAATCATTGAAGACATTGACCGTCAGGTCGAGGACGCGGTAGTCGAGAGCCGGATCGGCCAGAATCGCCTTGTCCACAGGCCTTTCCGTAAATTGTCCGTGGAAATTCTTAGGCGTGATGAAGTGGTCGGAGTTCAGATAGCGTTTTCCGACTGCAAACAGGTTCAGCAGCACCAATGCGGAGATTGCGGCAGCTGCGGCATATCTTCTGTTACTTACATAGGCATCATCTCCGGGAACGTCTTTCGGCTTGCCGTACGCCCACAAAATCAGGACATACGCGAAGATGATAAGCCAGAATGATATCATGGCGTCATGGGAGAGGAGGCTCGCCCTGTCCTGCTGGAGTGCCGCCACGAGTTCAGGATGCATCTGCGCGTCGGACGCGGAGGAAAAATCGCCGGCAATGCCCGGGAATATCCAGCACAGCAAGCAGAAGCCTGCGGTCAATGCCAGTGCGGCAAAGCCCGGTTTCCGGAATTGTTCAGCGGTGTACCCGCCTTTCAGTATCTTGTCCAGGACAATGAATCCGAGCATCGGCAATGTTACTTGCAAGATTATCAATGCCATGGATACGGTCCTGAACTTGCTGTAGAACGGCATGTATTCATACCAGAACTTGGTAAACGGCATGAAATGGCTGCCGACTCCGAGGAATATGGCAATGATTGTCGCGGCGAAAATCCACCATTTGTCCTTTCCGTCGCACAGGAAAAGTCCGAGAAGGAACAGGAAAACGGTTATTGCACCGACATACATAGGTCCGGCCGTGAAAGGCTGCGGTCCCCAGTAGAGAGGCAATGTCTTGGCCACTTCCCTGACATTGGTCTGGCCGTATCTCTTGAGCAGTTTTACAGTTTCGGACTTGGAAGGATTGACAGCACCTGCCGATGAGCCTCCGTTGAAGTTCGGAATCATCAGGTTAGGCAGTTCCTGCCATCCGTAAGACCAGGATGTAGCATATTCAATGTCAAGGCCTTTCGACTTGTCGGCATTGCCTTCGACCGTCAGTTCGGATCCGCCTCGCATGGTCTGGTGCGAATAGCGGTACATCGGGATGAGCTTGTTGGCATTGGCGCCGATTCCGACGATACCGAGGAAAAGCAGAAGGAATGACGCAGCGAAGAATTTGCCGATGCCGCGGCGGCGTTCCTTGTCGGAGATGAGCCAGATGAAAAGTCCTATGGCATAGCAGAATATGATGATTGCCAGATAGTAGGAAATCTGGATATGGTTCGCCTTTATCTGGAAGTTCAATGCCATTCCGAAGAGCGCGGCTCCGAGAACTGCCTGCGGGAGCCATGATTTCCAGCACTTTCCGGCTTCATCATTATCCGGCTTCCGATATATTCCAAGTGCCGAGCGATAGGTAAATATCACGGCGGCAAGTACCCAAGGAAGCCATGCGATGGCCATCATCTTGGTATTGTGCCCGACCTGGATTATCTGCATGTTGTATGAGCAGAAGGCGACAGCGACGGCTCCGCCGATGGCAAGTATCTTGTCAATGCCGAGGGACAGCAGCAGAAGGAATGCTCCGAGAAGGGTGATGAAGAGGTATGTCGCCGGGCGTCTTCCCGTCAGGAATGCGTCATAGATTTTCTGAGTCCAGTCGCCTTCATGGTTTCCCGTGATCATGGTGGTAGGCATACCTCCGAACATGGAGTTGGTCCATGCCGTAGGGTCATCAGGATGTGCCTTGTCCCACTGGTTTGCTTCCCGGGCCATGCCCACATAACCCGATATGTCGCTTTGGTTAACTATCTTTCCACCAAGCACTTGCGGCACGAATCCGTATGCAAGCACCAAAAAGAACAAAACAATGCCCGCATACACCAGGGCCTTCTTCCATGTTTTCTGCATTTTCGCCTATATTTTTCTCACCCGCAAAGTTAGTTCTTTTTTTGGTCAAAAGGTGCTGCGGCGGGTCATCCTGAAATCGCACTTCATCTTTTTCAGGGAGTCTTTAAGAATCATTTCGGCAGCGAGTTTCCCCATCTGGGAGAAATCGGTGGAAATCGTCGTGAGGCCATCAAGAATTATTTCATCGATCGGAGACTCATTGTACGAGATGATGCTGAAATCACGTCCAGGCTTGAGATTCAGGGACTTGGCAGCGCGCACCAGATGGATAAGTTCCATGTCGAGCTGACCGTTTATTATAAGGTAAACCTCTCCGCGGTGAACGACGCCCGGAGTGACCTGATTGTAGAAACAGCAATCAATATCATTGGTATTGCAGAATTTTTCGACCGCCTTCACTACATACGGATGATATAGGGAAGAAGTCTCGATGATGACATTGAGCTTGGAAATCGTGCTGAACTTGTCCATTCCCATCGACAGTCCGGTGTAGGCATCGTTCGCGAAATCCTGGCAGACGGAGCCATAATTCCCGCGAAGTTCCTCCATGTCCCTGTCCATGATTATGAGTTTGCGGTTAGGAATGCGTCTCAATGCTTTCAGCACACGTTTCTGCGTATTGGCATCCAGCGGGAAATGCGGCGTAATCACATAATAGTCGAACTCGTCCAGATTCTCGTCAATGTAATATTCCAGCAATGAAACCTGCTGGTTATGAAGGTATAACGTAATGTCTGCCTTTCCATTTATCGTCGACGCGAAAGAATTGTACAGCACCTGCTTGATATTGCTGAGTTTGTCGAACAAGACCAGAATGCGCATCTTTTGCTTCTTGGATTTCCCGGCGACGAAATAACCCTTGCCCTGAGTGGATTCCAAAACACCTTTATCCCTCAAAATGGAATATGCCTTCTTCACCGTCTCCTTGGACACGTCCAGTTCCAAAGACAGGTCATTCATCGATGGAAGGCTCTCTTCCGGTTTCAGCTGGCCGGTCTTTATGGCATCTTCCACCCAGTCCATAATTTGCTTATAGACAGGCACACTGTTATTCTTCAATCTCATTTTAAAAGACATAGCAGAATCTGATTTAAAAATTTGTGAAACGGCAAAGTCCAAATTAATGCCCTGTTTGCAAAATTATAAAAATAATCGCAATTTCAGTTGGTAAAAAAATAAATAAAACATATATTTGCACCACACCACAACAAACCACTAATGGTGCGGGTGCTTATATGGATTGTAACTTAACTAAAAAGAATTCTTACAAATGGGAAGTCCTCCTGCTGCTCTGGATGGCATATTTGCTTAACCAGGGAGACAGGCAAGTGTTCAACACCGTGCTCCCGGCAGTCAGGGACGCATTGAACCTTACGGACACGTCCGTAGGACTGATTGCTACCATTTTCAACCTGTTCTATGCCCTCATGGTTCCGGTCGGCGGCTGGGCGGGCGACCGTTTCAGCAGGAAATGGGTGACAACTATAAGCATCCTGTTCTGGAGCATTGCGACAGCCTTTACCGGATTGGCGACCAGTTTCCTCTGGCTGGTAGTGCTGCGTTCCGTGGCGACAGGCGGAGGCGAGGCGTTCTTCGGCCCGGCGAACTATTCCCTTCTGGGTCAATATCATACGGACACGCGCGCCAGGGCAATGTCGATTCACCAGACGGCTTACTACGTGGGCGTGATCTTGGCCGGTTGGCTTGCAGGACTCATCGCAGATGCTCTCGGCTGGAAATACTCTTTCATCATTTTCGGCGTTGCGGGCATCGTCTGGGGTGCAATAATGATATTCAGACTGCATGACAAGGTAGAAGAAGCTGTTCCTCTCAAAACTGACAAACCGGGATTTTTCGAAGGGTTCAAGACCGTGTTCACCACGCCTACCGCCCTGATTCTCACCATCGGATTCAGCTGTAACATCTTCGTCATCACCGGTTACATGACCTGGGTTCCGGCATATCTTCAGGAAGAATTCGGTCAGAATCAGGCAATGGCGGGATTCAATTCCATGGTATACACATACGTGGCGGCGTTTATAGGCGTCCTGCTCGCAGGTGCATTGTCCGACAAGTGGGCCATCCGCGACCATGCCGCCAGGATGATTCTTCAGGCAATCGGCCTGGTCGGAGGTTCAGCCTTCCTGTTCTTCATGGGAGTCAAGACTTCTGTCTGGCTGGTGTATCTCATGTTCGCCGGATGGGGATTCTTCAGGGCATTTTTCGATGCCAACACCTATTCGGTGCTATATGATGTCACCCCGGAAAGGCTGCATTCTTCATGCTCCAGTGCAATGATAATGACAGGATTCGCCGTGGGAGCATTGGCCCCGGTAGTATTGGGCGCGCTGAAACAGAGCATGGGAAGCCTTTCATCGACCTTCCCTATCCTGGGGGTCATCTGGCTTTCATGCGGCATTCTGATGTATATCTCCGCCAAACTACATTATAACAAGGATTTTAGCAAACAACGTGCACATGATTAAGGAACTGAAACTACGGAAACCAAAAGCGGGACTGCTTTTGATTGCTTCACCACGCTTCAAAGACCTGAGCGGCCCGAAACGCGGCACTTATCATGACCGCAAGCTCAAGGCTGTCGAAGAGATTAAATCCTCCATGGATTTCCTGGACCTCATCTACCCCGGCATCGTGTACGAACGGGAAGATGCCGAAAAGGCCATGAAAATGTTCTATGACAATGATGTCGACTTCATCGTAGCCGAATTCCTGTCATGGAGCGAGGATTTCGCATGGATACGTTTTCTGCGCGACATGCCGGCAACGCCTATAATCTTCACCAATGTAGCCAAGGACAAGATGACCTTCGAGACCACTCTCGATGAAGATGATTTCATAGATTATCTGTGTGCGGGCACATTGGTAGGCTCGCTGGAAGGTTCCGGAAGCATCAGACGCATTCCTCGTGACAATGTAAAGGTAGTCATGGGAACAAGGGCGGAAGTTACGGAAAAGATAAAGGTGTTTTCAAAGGCCGCGTTCACACGCGCCGTACTCCGTCATTCCAATGTAGGCCTGATGGCCAACATGAACGAGGCGATGTGGAGCACCTACATTGACAATTATGACCTGTTCACCAAACTGGGTCCCGAGATACATTACCTGCCGTACAGCGATTACGGAGAGTATATCGGAAAACTTACAGATGAAGAGGTCAAGAGTTACGCCGACGAACTCACATCAAAGTACAAGATGATGGAAGATGTCGAATATGACAAGTTTATCGGCTGCGTGAAGGCGACATTGGCCATCCGCAACATGGCCAGGGACCACGACATCGACTGTTTCGTTTACAATGACATTGACAGGGCGACTTTCAAGACCGCAGGCTGCCGCGCCGGTTTCTATCCGCAGTGGTTCAATGAAAATGTCAGCGTGCTGGTTCCGGAGGCTGACATCGGAGCCGGCCTCATAACTTATATGCTCAAGCTGATTACCGGCAAGAATGTGAATTTCATCGAGCCGTTCCATATAGAAAACGACTTCGGGACCTTCGCCGGCGGCCATGCAGGCCCTAACGACCATAACGACCCGGCATGGCAGGACAATGTCCTCATAGCCAGAGATGTACGTTTCGCCAAGACATCCTGGAAATACGCGGGCGCTCCGTTCGCCTGGTACCGCATCAGTCCGGGAATGAAGACAATGGCGGGACTCTATGAGGAAAACGGAAAGTACAAACTCATCTGCACGCAGATAGAATCTCTCCCTGGCAAGCATCTGCTCGCCACATATTCGCACAGCATTTTCAAGCCGGCAGTGCCTGTAAAGGAACTTTTCGAACAGATTCTGAAAATCGGAGCGACACAGCATTACGCCGTCGTGGACGGAGATTGGACCGCCGAGTTGCAGGACCTCGCTGAAATGATGGGTTTTGAATTTTATAACATAAAATAGACATATATACTATGAGCTTCATGTACAACCCGTTCCCTTACGATGACCCGAAACCTGTCAATCGTCCGGAACTAAGTGCGAAAACCAAAGAATCCATTACCGCCGGGACAGCAGCCGTAGCGAAAAAGCTGGCTGCAGAATTGGCGGAAAAAGCCAAAAAGTCCAACATTGCCATAGGTCTGGACGGTTATACGACAGCGCAATGGCAGCTTTTCCTGAATCTGCTGAATCGTGAGCTGGAGGTTCTGGGCGTCGGTCTGGAAACTATTGACGGCAATGCCGCCACCTTCATTGATGATGAAAAAATCAATGATATGATCGATCCGATGCTGGAATGGGATACGAAAAAGGACCCGACCTTGCTTTTCGGACGAATCTACAAACACGGTTATCAGGGCATGCTCGACGAGGATAAGGTCAAGGCTTTCAAGGAAAGTGTGCGGACTGGAAAGACAGGCAAGGGAAAGGTCGTGGCGGTCTATGGTTACGGAACATTGATACCTGAACTTCGCGACTTGTATGATGTCCGGATTTTCTTCGACGTTACTCCGAAAACCAGCATTCTACGCATCCGCAGGGGCGAATATGCCAACATCGGCAAGAAACGTCCCGACCTTCCGGCACGGGTTATCCGACGCTGTTACTATTGCGATTTCGAGATGGCTGTAAACAGCAGGAAAGAGCTGCTGCATTCTGGAGTCATTGATTATATGATGCTTTCGGATGACATTTACAATATCATGATGGTTCCGCGCGAGGCATTTGACGAGATTTGCGCGCAGCTGGTCAAGTATCCGTTCCGCGCGAAACCGGTCTACCTGGAAGGTGTCTGGGGCGGCACGTTCATGAAGCAGCTCCGCAAACTTCCTTCGCAGATGCGCAACGCCGCTTGGGTATTCGATTTTATCCCTATGGAAGTCAGCGTGTTGGTGGAAGTGGGAGACAAAATTCTGGATATAAATTATTGTACTTTCGTGCACAAGGAAGGTGTCAATCTCATGGGCGAGGATTGCGTAAGGAAATACCACGGCTACTTCCCTATCAGGTTCAATTATGATGACAGTTTCCACAGCACCGGCAATATGAGCATCCAGTGCCATTCAGGCGCCAAGTTCAATATCGAGCAATACGGCGAGTTCGGACGGCAGGACGAGAGCTACTATGTCTGCGCCACAGGGCATGATGCCAAGACATTTATCGGCTTCCGTGACGATGCGGACATTCCGCAGTTCTTCAAGGACATCGAAGCCGCAGATACAGAGCACAAGCCATGTGACTACATGAAATATGTCAGCTATGAGGAGTCCAAGCCGGGGCTTCAGGTAATGATTCCGGCCGGGACAATCCACTCCAGCGGCCGAAATCAGGTGGTGCTGGAAATCGGTTCTCTCACAATCGGTTCCTACACTTACAAGATGTACGATTATCTGCGTCTGGACTTTGACGGCAAACAGCGTCCTATCCACACGATGCTCGGCGAAAAGACAGTGGTTCAGGACAGACGAACAAGCTGGGTCCGCGAAAACATTGTCCAGAAGCCTAGACTTGCCGCCGAAGGTGAAGGCTGGCAGGAGTACATTGTCGGTGAAAGCCCGTTGCTGTATTTCTCGCTCCGGAGGCTTGAATTCGAGACATCTTGCGAACAGGATACGCATGGGGAGAGATTCCATGTCCTGGCTCTCGTGGATGGTGAAAAAGTACGCATCCGCAGCGTGGAACATCCTGAAAGATACTACGATGCAGACTATCTCGACATCATTTGCGTACCTGCTGACATGGGCAGATATGTAATAGAGAATCTCGGCAAGGAGCCGATCCGCATACACAAGACAATGCTTCGGGACGGCTATCAGAATGATCCGGCATAATGAGTAGGTTTTCAATAGCGGAGGTCCCCCCTATTTTTATTGACGTCGGGGGGACCTTTATCAAATGTAATGACGGCAGGGAAATTCCCGTGGATTCGGCAGGGTCCAGGGAGTCCATCTGCGCGTCATTGCGGACCGCTGTCGGCAAGCTGAAGGCCGGGGACAATGTTGCCGTGGCCATCCCCGGAAAATTCGATTATGACCATGGCATTTTTCTCATGAAGCACAAGTTCGCGTCCGTCTACGGGGAGAAGTTCGCTGATATCGTGCTGGAGGGGACCGGCCTGACCGAAGATGATGTCCGGTTCCGCTATATCCACGATGTCAACTGCATGCTTCTGGGAGAAATCACTTCAGGAGCTGCCCGAAACAAAGGAAACACGGCCCTGATTACCCTCGGGACAGGCCTTGGTTTTTCAATGTATGTAGACGGGGAGATTCTGAAGAACGATATGAAGTCCCCTCTGATTTCCATATACAATCTCCCGTTTCGGGACGGCATCTTGGAGGATTATGCGTCCAAACGCGGCATCATGAACGGATATGCCGTACGGACCGGCATTGACGCCAAAACATTGACAGTAAAGGAGATCGCAGACAGGGCGCAAAGCGGCGATGCTGCGGCGCAGTCGGTTTTCAGCGAGACAGGCGCCATTCTGGGCGAGTGTCTTTCCCCTATCTTGTCCGAACATAAAATCCGTTGCGTGCTTTTCGGCGGCCAGATTTCCCGCTCATTCGGCCTGATGCGCAGTTCATTCATCTCCGCGCTCCACGACGTGCCGACCCTGGAATCAGTGTCCACCGTCTCGGATTTCGACAATGCCACGTTCAACGGCCTCAGGTCTTTCTGTACAAGTTTCCGCAGTGTCGGTCCTGAGCGGAACTGACATTGAAAATTGGGGCAATTCAACTTCAACTCCATAAAGTTCACAAACTTGTGGTCCACAATATTGTGAACTTTGCGGAAAAATGCTTATATTTGCCATCAAATCAGAATGTTATGTATAAGCCTTTTGTTTATGGAACTTCGGTTTCAGGAGAAAATTTCACTGATAGGGTCAATGAAACCACTAGAATCAAGAAGAATTTTTCTTCCGGTATAAACACTATACTTATCTCGCCACGTAGACTAGGAAAAACTTCATTGGTGAAGAAAGTGATTTCAGAACTTGATGGAAAAGACCCTGTTATCGTATTCATGGATATTTATGACTGCCGGAGCGCGCACGATTTTTATTTACGATACTCACAATCTATCCTGAAAGCATTGTCCTCCACTGCAGAAAGACTCATGGAGAATGCTAAAGAGTTCTTGGGCAGACTGGCACCTCGCATATCGATCAACCCTGATTTGACATCTGAATATTCATTGTCAATAGGCGTAACGCCTAAAGACATTGATCCCGAAGAAATCCTGAATCTTCCTGAGCGAATTGCCGAAAAAAAAGGTCTTCATATTGTGGTGTGTATCGATGAATTCCAACAAATAGGTGAGTTTTCGGGGGACACTTGCAAACTTCCGTGGCATAATGTGACATAAACATATACTTGAAGGT
>SAMEA3663023__coassemble_588_pt1 | contig 81277 bp, 60 predicted proteins | sample SAMEA3663023__metabat2_low_PE_030 | metagenome-assembled genome bin SAMEA3663023 (sample SAMEA3663023) | pig gut metagenome | biome: pig gut; feature: pig-associated habitat; material: faeces | place: France | collected 2012 | reverse complement strand
ACTTCGGTTCCATGGACGGTGACCCTGTCGCTGCCATGCGATACACCGAGGCCAAGTTGGAAAAGCTTGCCAATGATGTCCTCGGCGACATGGAGAAGGATACCGTAGACTTCCAGCTGAACTTCGATGATACGATACAGGAGCCTACAGTGCTGCCTACAAAGGCACCGCTCCTGCTGTTGAACGGATCGGCAGGTATTGCCGTAGGTATGGCCACCAATATGGCGCCGCATAATCTCGGCGAATGCTGCGATGCCATCTGCGCCTACATTGACAATCCGGACATCGACACTGACGGCCTGATGCATTATATCAAAGGTCCTGATTTCCCTACAGGAGGTATAATCCAGGGAATCCAGGGCATCAGGGATGCATACGAGACCGGCCGCGGAAAGGTAGTGGTACGTGCGAAGACGGAAATCGAGGTGGACAACAACGGCCGCGAGACCATTGTCGTTACCGAGATTCCTTACATGGTGAACAAGAAGGAGATGCTCGAAAAGATCGGCCAGATGGTTGATGACAAGAAGATTGAGGGCATCACCTACATGAACGACGAAACTTCCCGCGAGGGCGTGCGAGTCATCTTCAGGGTAAAGCAGGGCTCCAATTCAAATGTCGTGCTGAACACCTTGTTCAAATACACCCCGCTCCAGTCAAGCTTCGCCATCAACAATGTCGCACTTGTCAAGGGCCGTCCTAGGACATTGTCTCTCAAGGACATTCTGAAAGTGTTCGTGGATTTCAGGCACGAAGTCATTATCCGCAGGACCAAGTTCGACCTGGACAAGGCGAAGAAGAGAGCACATATCCTTGAAGGCCTCATCAAGGCAATCGACGTCATCGATGAAATCATCAGGATTATCCGTGCTTCCAAGACTGTGGACGAGGCCAGAAATACTCTCATGACCACATTCGGATTCTCTGAGGCACAGGCTTCGGCCATCGTGGAAATGAAACTCCGTCAGCTCACCGGACTTGAAAGGGAAAAACTCCAGGCAGAGTACGACGAGTTGGAGAAATTCATAGCATGGTGTAACGATGTTCTTGCAAATCCTGCAATGCAGATGCAAATCATCAAGAACGAAACCATGGAACTCAAGGCCAAATATGGCGATGAAAGAAGGTCGAAAATTGTACCTAACGCAGAAGAGTTCAATCCTGAGGACTTCTATGCCGATGATGACGAGGTCATCACGATTTCTCATTTCGGATATATCAAGAGGACTCCTCTTGCAGAATACAAGACCCAGAACAGAGGCGGCGTAGGCATGAAGGGAACCGCTACGAGGGATGAAGACTTCATAGAACATCTGTATGTGGCCAATATGCATAGTACGATGCTGTTCTTCACGGAACAGGGCAAGTGCTTCTGGCTGAAGGTCTACGAGGTGCCGGAGGGATCGCGTTCATCCAAGGGTCGTGCGATCCAGAACGTCCTCAGCATTCCGGACGACAAGATCAAGGCCATCATCAACGTTCCGACATTGACTGATGAGGAATATATAAACAGTCACTTCATCATCCTTGCCACCAAGGAAGGTATCATCAAGAAGACTTCGCTCGAAGCATACTCAAGGCCTCGTGCCAAGGGTGTCAATGCTGTCAATGTACGTGAGGGCGACGAACTTCTCGAAGCAATCCTTACCGACGGCAAGTCCGAGGTGCTCATCGCAAGCCGCAACGGACGTTGCGTAAGGTTCGACGAAACCGATGCGAGACCGCTCGGAAGAACAGCGACCGGCGTCCGTGGCATTAATCTTGATGAGGATGACTATGTTATCGGCATGGTATGCTATGAACCTGAGGCAGAGGATGCTGCAGCTCATACATTGCTTGTGATCGGAGAAAAGGGACTCGGAAAGAGGACTGATTTCGAGGAATACCGCAAGACCAGCCGTGGCAGCAAGGGTGTCCGCACCATGAACATTACTGACAAGACCGGAAAACTTGTAGCACTGAAGAATGTTACAGAGGAGAATGACCTGCTTATCATTACCCAGAGCGGTCTTATCATCAGAATGGCTGTTGCAGATATCAAGCAGGCTGGACGTAATACCCAGGGAGTCAAGCTTATAAACATCAGGGACAATGATTCCATCGCTTCAGTGTCAGTAGTGGCGAAGAGTGATGAAGAAGAATTGCCTGCTGAAGGCGAGACCGCTCCGGATGCTCCGGCTGAAACGGGAAAAACTGAAGAATAATTGAAGTAAAACATTGAAACTCTATTAGATATGAAAAAAATTCTTCTCGCATTGGCGATTTTTACCTCAGTACAGGTAGCTGATGCACAGGTAAAGTCTGCTGCAGATGCCAAGAAGGCTGTGGAGGCTGCCGAGGCTGCTGCAAAAAATGAAAAGAAGGCCATCAAGGTCGCTACATGGATCAAGCTCGGTCAGGAGTATGTAAAAGCGTATGATGCTCCTACCGGAAGCGTTATTCCGGGAGCCAGCAAAACGGAACTTTCACTTATGATGGGTTCCGAAAAGGCTCAGTCTACAGAGGTCGTTACCATCAATGGTGAGCAGTACGAAAAGAACGTATACGCTGACAAGAACCTCTATTTCAATGCTAAAGGCCAGCTTGCAATCATCGAGGTTACCAAGCCTGTATATGCTGATGCACTTGAAAAAGCTACAGATGCATATCAGAAGGCTTATGAAATCGACACCAAACAGACCAAGGTCAAGGATATTGCAGAGGCTTACAAGCAGATTGCAGACAAATACATGAACGAGGCTTTCAACAAGTACACATTCGGTGATTTGTCAGCTGCCAGCAAACTCTTCGAGAAAGCTGCTGATGTCGAGGCGCTTGCACCGCTTTCCAAGATTGATACCAGCGCTATCTACAATGCAGGTTTCACCGCTTGGGCAAGCAAGGACAATGCAAGGGCAAAGGATCTCTTCGAGAAATGCTATAATCTCGGTTACTACTACGAAGGTGGTGAGGTTTTCGCTAAACTCGCTGACGTAGATACACTTAACACCAAGAAGTATCTTGAGGAAGGTTTCGAGAAATTCCCGCAGAGCCAGAGCATCCTCATCGGTCTCATCAACTACTATCTGAAGGCCAATGAGAGCACTGACAGACTTTTCGAATTGCTCGACAAGGCTAAGGTAAATGAGCCTAACAATGCTTCTCTCTACTATGTGGAAGGAAATATCCGCGCACAGCTCGGTGACCTCGACAAGGCTGTCGTAGCTTACGAGAAATGCGCAGAGATCAATCCTGAGTATGAGTATGGTTATATCGGAGAAGGTACAATGTTCTACAACAAGGCTATCGAGGTGCAGACGAAGGCACAGGAAGAACTTGACGACGCCAAGTATATGGCTCTCGTGAAAGAGTTCGAGGCTGACCTCAAGTCTTGTATCGCTCCGTTCGAGAAAGCATTCGAAATCACTAAGGCAGAGAATGTGAAAGTCGGTGTAGCTGAGTACCTTAAGAATGCTTACTACCGTTTCCGTGACGAATCACCTGAGTACATGGCAGGTTACGAGAAATATTCCAAGATCACAGCTGCCGGCAAAGTTGAATAAAATCAATAGCTGGAATTTGATTCTGACAGGGGCTGACCGGGTTACCGGCCGGCCCTTTTTCGATATTGTAGTTTTTAAGGATTACTAAATTGATTTATCCGATTTCTTATTTGTCAGATAATTATCGATGACGTATATTTGATACCGGAAATGAATGTGGGGAAACCGGGTGAGATTCCCGGGCAGTTCCCGCTACTGTGAGACCTCAATGACGAGGCGAGTCAGAATGCCTGCATTCATAGGTACCATCGGTTCTTGCCTGCGGAGGACGGGCGGCGTTGGCTGGGTCTCTTGTGCATTAGTCCGGGAAACTGTGGCTGAATCGGTGTGTATTGCATTGATTGACAGTTAATTGGCCGGATGAAAATCTTTAAGTATATCATTGTCGTGACACTGGCGGTTTTTGCCGTCAGCGGAAATTCGTATGCTGAACCGGCCGATAGTCTGGCATTGAACCGCCAATTGGACAGTTCGATGGTATTGGGATATGCTTCCGGCTCCCGATACCGTGAGGTGATACCCGCGCAAACCCTTGGCGGAAAGGAACTTGAGAGGCTGAACACCCTTTCTGTCGCTGACGCAATGCGCTTTTTTTCCGGTGTCCAGATCAAGGATTACGGCGGAATCGGTGGATTGAAGACCGTGAATGTCAGATCCCTGGGGACTAACCATACGGCTGTGCTGATCGATGGTATACAACTCGGCAATGCGCAGAACGGACAGGTGGACCTGGGACGTTTCTCTCTGGATGACGTGGCGGAAATATCGCTGTATAACGGGCAGAAAAGTGATATTTTCCAATCAGCCGGAGAATTCGGAGCATCCGGCGTCGTGTATATCAACACTTCAAGGCCGAGATTTGAAGACGGCAGAAAATTCAAGCTCAAAGCATCTCTTAAGGGAGGCTCCTTTGACCTTGTAAATCCTTCTATCAGAGCGGAATATAAAATATCAGACAATGTTTCGGGAAGCGTATCGGCGGGTTTTGCCAATGCTTCCGGAAAATATAAATTCCGTTGTCGGGGCTATGATTCCCGAGGAAATCTTGCCTATGACACCACAGCATTCAGGCGCAATGGTGATGTATGCGCTTTGCGTACGGAGGCTGCGTTCTATGGTGCTTTGGGACATGGAAGCTGGACGCTAAAGGCCTATAACTATCATTCCGACAGGGGAATCCCCGGGGCGGTCGTGAGCAATGTCTTTACAAATGGCGAGCGCATGAGGGACAATAACTTATTCGTTCAGGGCAGGGCAGTCAACACTTGGACACCTTGGTGGCGCTCCATGTTCAATGCCAAGTTCGCCTATGACTATACCTTCTATGAGGACAAGGATATGCGCAGGCTGTATGTAAGCAATACGTACAGACAGAAAGAGTTGTTTGCTTCATGCGCCAACTTGTTCAGCATCACTGATTTCTGGGATGTCTCCCTTTCTTGTGACTTCAAATGGAACTATCTCGACGCCGACAACTACATGTCGGGTAACCTGCCGTTCCCTCAGCCTGTGAGATTCACGGAGATGGTGTCTGCCGCCACTGCATTGGACCTTGGAAGGTTGAAGATGCAGGCAAGCCTGCTGGGCTATTTCATACATGACAAGGCGCGCAAAAATTCATCGGACTCCCGCCGGAGCAAGGCGGCCCCTGCGCTCTATGCCTCATACAAGGTGCTGAAGAACAATGATTTATTCGTAAGGGCTTTCGCCAAAAGCTCGTTCAGGATGCCCACGTTCAATGATTTGTATTATACGAACTCCGCCAGCGCCGCCCTTCGCCCCGAGACCGTTTGGCAGGCCAATGCCGGTTTTACGTATTCCGGAAATTATCTCCATGCAGGTCCCTTCAGAAAATTGAACCTGAGCGCTGACGGATATTGGAACAAGGTGAAGGATAAGATTATAGCCTATCCTGGCGGACAGCAGTTCAGGTGGACGATGCTGAATCTCGGAACGGTGGATATCAAGGGCGTGGACGCTTCCTGTGATGCCTTTTTCAGTTTCGGTCCGGTGGAAACTGCCGTTAAACTCCAATATACGTGGCAGAAAGCCGTGGATGTCACTGACCCGGATGACACTTTTTACAAGAATCAGATTCCGTATGTTCCGAAGCATAGCGGTTCAGCCGTCGCTTCCATATATTATAAGGGATGGGGTCTGAATTATTCCTTCATCTATACCGGGGAACGGTACAGTCACAAGGAAAACACATGGCGGAACTATGTCCTGCCTTGGTATACCAGCGATCTGTCATTGCAGAAAACATTGAATATCAATAAGAAGACATTGAAAGCGACAGCTGAAATCAATAATCTTTTCGGTCAGGATTATGAGGTGGTCCTGAATTATCCTATGCCCAAGACGAATTTCAGACTGTCGGTCAGCATTGAACTTTAAACAAATATTTTTATGAAAAGAATTTTTCAAAATTTCGGCAAGGTAGTGCTTGCCATCACGTTGGTTGCGGCTGCAGGTTGCCGTAAGGAGGATACATTGAGATTCCTTCCCGGTGAGAATGGGGAACCGTCTGATTATGAGGTTGTTGACGCTGCTGTCAATGCGTCGGCCGAGCCTTCCGGAATCTACCTTGTCAATCAGGGCAACCAGGGCAGCAACAAGGCCAGGCTGGATTTCCTGAATTTCCATAACGGTTTCTATATCAGGGATGTGTTCACGGAGTATAACCCGGAAGTCGTTAAAGGACTGGGCGATATCGGCAATGATGTCCAAGTTTACAAGGGGAAGGTATTTGTTGTCGTCAATGGCTCGCACAAAGTCGAAATCATGGATGCATATTCCATGAAACGCCTGGCTCAGGTGGATGTTCCCAACTGCCGTTTCATCGCATTTGACGGAAACAGTGCTTATGTGACATCATACGTGGCGAAAGATAAGGAAGCCTTCAAAACTCAGAAAGGAGCGCTGTATCGCATTGACCTCGACACATATAAGGTTACCGGGCAGGTTACCGTGGGCTATCAGCCGGAGCAGCTCGTCATCAGGGACGGTAAGGCTTATGTCGCCAATTCTGGCGGATTTTACGCCAATTCCGGCGTAATTGGCGCAAAATATGACAATACCGTTTCCGTCGTGGACTTGAAATCAATGAAAGTGGAATATGATATTGAAGTCGCTGTAAATCTGGAACTTATGCTTGTGGACGCCGAGGGGACAATCTGGGTTTCATCAAGAGGCAATTACAGCGATGTCAGCAGTACTCTCAACTATCTTGTCAAGAAAGGTGACAAGTATGAGCTTGGCGGCTCTGTGAATGTGCCGGTTTCAAGCATGGCATTGGCCGGAGACAAGATTTATGTAATCGGTTCTACTTATACTCCTCCTACATGGGCGCTGACTACTACATATAATATTGTCAATGCCAAGACCCGCAAACTGGAATCCGGCAGTTTCATAACCGACGGTACGGAAAGTGACATCACCACAGCTTTTACGGTGACCGTGAATCCGGGAAACGGAGATATCTATGTGACAGATGCCAAAGATTATGTCTCCAGCGGAACCCTCCATTGCTATACCGGTTCCGGCAAGCATAAATGGAGTGTCCACACTGGAGACATACCGGGTCGCATAGCGTTCCTGTAGGCCTAGTCGACTTTAGGAAGATGACTGAGACTTTCCCTGATCTGCTCGTCAGTCGGGATGGTGTCAGTCATTTTTCCGTCATTGAACTGCTCATATGCCTTCAGGTCGAAATAACCTGTTCCTGTGAGACCGAAAAGAATTGTCTTTTCCTCTCCCGTTTCCTTGCATTTCAGGGCCTCGTCAATGGCTGCACGTATCGCGTGGCTGCTTTCAGGTGCAGGGAGCGTGCCTTCCGTGCGTGCGAACAATTCCGCTGCCTCGAATACGGAAGTCTGCTCGACGGAACGGGCCTCCACGTAGCCGTCGGCATAGAGCTGTGACAGGATGCTGCTCATTCCGTGGTAGCGGAGACCGCCTGCGTGGTTCGCTGACGGAATGAACTGACTGCCAAGAGTATACATTTTAGAGAGCGGGCAAATCTCACCGGTGTCGCAGAAATCGTAGGCATATTTTCCACGCGTGAAGCTAGGGCAGGATTTAGGCTCTATGGCGATTATGCGGTATTGTTTCTCGCCGCGCAGCATTTCTCCGACAAACGGACTTATCAGACCGCCGAGATTAGAACCGCCTCCGGCACAGCCTATGATAATGTCCGGGGTGATGCCGTATTTGTCGAGCGCCGCTTTTGCTTCAAGACCGATAATTGACTGGTGCAGAAGAACTTGGTTCAGGACGGAGCCGAGAACATATCTGTACCCGTCATGAGTGACAGCAGTTTCCACAGCTTCGGAAATGGCACATCCCAGACTGCCGGTCGTTCCCGGATGCTCCGCCAGAATCTTGCGGCCGACTTCTGTCTCCATGCTTGGAGACGGCGTGACATGTGCCCCGTAGGTACGCATGACTTCGCGTCTGAACGGCTTCTGCTCGTACGAACATTTTACCATGAATACATGACAATCAAGTCCGAAGTATGCACATGCCATGCTCAATGCCGTGCCCCATTGTCCTGCTCCTGTTTCGGTAGTCACGCCTTTGAGCCCCTGTTTCTTGGCATAATAAGCCTGCGCAATGGCAGAATTGAGCTTGTGGCTTCCGGAAGTGTTGTTGCCTTCGAACTTATAGTAGATTTTAGCCGGTGTGCCCAATGCTTTTTCGAGGAAGTATGCCCTGATGAGCGGTGACGGACGGTACATTTTATAGAAGTCCCTGATTTCCTCCGGAATAGGGAAGTATGCAGTGTCATTGTCAAGTTCCTGCTTGCAAAGCTCCTCGCAGAATACGCCCTTCAGGTCGTCGATGCCCATCGGCTGCAATGTCGCAGGGTTGAGCAGCGGAGCCGGCTTGTTCTTCATGTCGGCACGCACGTTATACCATGCTTTAGGAATTTCGTTTTCTTCGAGGTAGATTTTGTAAGGTACTTTCTGTTCCATAATGTTTATAATTTAAGTTGTTTTACGATTCTTTACGAAAAAAAGCCCCGTCGCAGTCGCGGCGGGGCTTGAGTTATCTGAATGATTCAGAACAACATACGGCTATAGCCTCCTACGACTGTCAGAGTAGTAAGAGCGCCACCACCAAGAATTGTTGTTCATCATAAACATAGTCCCGTTTCTGTTTTTCGGGATGCAAGTTAGAAGATTCGATTCTAATATGCAAATATTTTTTGCATTTATTTTTCCGCTTCCTGTGTCTCAGCACTGTCGAAAGCCTTGACGATTTTCGTCACAAGCGGGTGTCTTACAATGTCTTCGTTAGTGAAAAAGATTGTTGAGACGCCCTTGATATTTTTCAACATATTTATTCCGCGTACAAGTCCGGAATCCTCCTTGTGCGGCAAATCCACCTGGCTGGCATCACCTGTCACGATGAATTTGGCATCCGGTCCCATACGGGTGAGGAACATTTTCAGCTGCCCGAGATTCGTGTTCTGCGCCTCATCCAGAATTACACATGCGCGGTCAAGTGTACGTCCGCGCATATAGGCCAGCGGCGCTATCTGAATGGTGCCTTCCGCGATGAATTCCTGGAGCTTTTTCGTCGGAATCATGTCCCCGAGAGCATCATAAAGCGGCTGCAGGTACGGATCCAGCTTGTCCTTCAGGTCTCCAGGCAGAAATCCCAGACGTTCCCCGGCTTCCACGGCCGGTCTGGTGAGGATAATCCTCTTTATTTCCCTGTTTTTCAATGCTCTGACAGCCAATGCGATAGCGATGTATGTCTTACCTGTGCCGGCAGGCCCGACAGCGAAAACCAGATCGCTGCTGAAGTAGGCCTTGACCATTTCCTGCTGCTTCTTGTTCCTCGCCCTTATCGGCTTTCCGTCAGTGCTGTGGACTATGACTGCATCTCCGTTCAATGTGAAACTGTCCGGCGAAGTCTCCCCGTCGAAAATGTCCTCCACATCGAATTTCGTAAGATTCAATTTGTGACGGCGCCTCTCGATGAGTTCGTCCAGTTTCGTGCTGAACTGCTCTATCTGTTCCTCGCTTCCGTCCAGCATGATCAGATTTCCTCTCGCAACCACCTTCAATCCAGGAAAATAGGAGCAGAATTCTGTCAGTATCTTATTTCCGGCCCCATAAATTTCTATGGGGTCCATAGCTTCCAATGTAATGTCTTTTCTCATATCTTTATCCTGCCGTTCACGGGATTTCCCGAGCGGCCAATCCACAAAGTTACATCTATAATCCCGTTCCGCAAAAATATTTACCGGACCCCGGTGACAGCCTTCACGTGGTGATAGGTGGACATCATTTTGTCATAGTCGGAAGGGGCCTGCCAAAGTTCGCGTTTTCCGATGAAATCCCGAACCGGCAACGTGGTGTAATTGTCCATGTATTTGCCTGGACGTGAGCACCATAGGTAAGTGACAGACGGCGGCAGCATTGACATGTCACCTGATGTGGAACGTGCGAACTTCAGTTCCACGGCTAGCTCCAGCTGGGTGTTTGCCGCACTCATGTTCGACACGGCATTGCCCAGGGAATAGAAAACCGGGATGCCGGCAATCATTGACGAATCCTGCACCACATGAGGATGGGTCCCTACGATGGCATTGACCCCCTTGGCTACCAGCCATTTGGCCAGTTTTTCCTGGCGGGAGGAATGGCGCAATTCGTATTCCTCGCCCCAATGCGGGAGCGCCACGATGAAATCCGGTTTCCGCTCTTTCGCCCGCGATAGCGCTTCAGCGATGTCGGTCGTGTCGGAGAGATTCACCTTCGGCCATTTTCCCCGTTTCACGGGATTGTTGGTCCCGTATGTGAAATTCAGGAGGGCGATCCGGACACCTCGCACATTGACAATCAGCGGGTAACGCCCCGCATTGTCCAGGGAATCAGCGCTTATGCCCGCATATCTGATGGCGCCTGCGGCCTCCAGGCTGTCGTAGACATGAATTGTCCGTTCAATTCCCGTGTAACCTTTGTCGAGAATGTGGTTGTTCGCTGCCAGGAAGACATTGGCTCCGCAACTGTTTATGTAGCAGGCATATTCATCGGGCGCGGAAAATGCCGGATAGCCGGAATACGGCTTGCCTCCGAGTGGAAATTCCATGTTCGCGACAGTGATGTCCGCAGCCTTCATCCGGCCGCTGATATGCTCAAGGAAAGGCCCGTAGCTATAGGACATCTGCCGTTCATGAAGCATCACATCACCGATGATGAACATTGAAACGGTATCCGCATGCCCGAACAGCGGACGCGCGGGCGCCAGCCTTTCTTCGGAACAATGCCGGAAATCCGGGGCGCGCAGAGGAAATGCCGCAGAGCCTCCGAGGACTCCTGCGAGAATAATTTTCAATGCACTCCGGACCAATGTCATTGCGTGCAATGCTTACTTGCTGATTACTACGGCAGTAGAATCGCCGAGTCTGATTTTCAGCCAGCTTTCCAGTTTCCGGATGTCGTCGGCAGGAAGCGGTTTGGCGGATTCCGTCATGAGTACCATGCCTTTGGTGGAAGCCAGACTGTCGCATCTTACCTCTGCGCCACGTGCGATGAACATTTTTCCGACTTGCGGATATTGGCTGTGTATTTCCTTGGCAATCTGCTCGAAAGGAATTTCTCCAAGTTTATAATTTTCAAGTGCTTTCTCCAGTTCCTTGATCCTGGCTTCACGCTTTGCAATCTCGGAATCGGTACGCTCGTAGATGCCCTTCATTATCTTTTCAGATGCCTTGTCGGACTCGTACATCGCCCTTTCAGAGAACTTCAGCTGATTTTCATTGATCTTATGTCTTGCCGCCGACTCGATGAGTCTGGACTTTTCGCTGGCGGTGATGGGCTCTCCCGCAATGAACAATTCTACGCTGCAGCCTTTACGGTAGCTGATTTTGTGGTCGTAAATATATCCGGTTTCGAGATTCTTGTTCTCGGCCACGAAATTTTCGACGTTGATGTTGAACTTGTTCTCGCGGATCATCGTAAATGCGGACCAGATGCTTGGCGCAATCACCAGAATAACCACGACAGTTATCCATGTTTTCGTCCTCTTTGCCTTCACCTTGTCTGGAATCTCGATTTCATGGAAGTGCAAGTACTTGACCATCAAGTATGTGGCCAGGATGATGAAGATGCAGTTTATGAAGAACAGATACAATGCACCGAGGAATATGAACAGGCTTCCTGATGCCACGCCGTAGCCTGCAGTACAGAGAGGAGGCATCAATGCGGTAGCAATCGCGACGCCGGAAATGACCGTTCCCTTTTCCTTGCGGCTCATCTCGAAAATGCCTGCCAGACCGCCGAACAATGCTATCATCACATCGTAGATAGTCGGGTTGGTCCTGGACATCAGCTCAGTCGGATTGGCAAGTTTCAATGGGGTGAGCAGGAAATACAATGATGCAGCCAAGAGGCTTATAATCACCATGGTAGCCAAGTTCTTGAGTGCGGATTTTATGAGGTCGGCATCATCGGTTCCGAGTCCGAGACCGATTCCGAAGATAGGTCCCATGAGAGGGGACACCAGCATTGCACCGATGATGACGGCAGTGGAATTCACATTGAGTCCGACGGAAGCGAGCACGATGGCGCAAACCAGAATCCATACGTTCGGGCCTTTGAAATAAATGTTCCCTCTGATGGATTCGTCGGCTTTCTGTGTGTCGATAGTGGCTCTGATGTCAATCACTTCCTTCAGGAAAGTCTTGATGTCTTGTATTAACTGCATGGCGTAATTTTTATGTTCTCGCTACAAAAATAATTATATTTATTAAATTTGTAGGAATTTATGTACTATGAGACGTTTTTTCATCATATTGCTTTGCGCGGCGGCGGTTCTGTGTTCGGGATGCGATGTGTTCCGGAAACTTGCCGGACGCCCGACTTCCGCTGACATTGAAGCACGCAGGGCTGCCATTGAAGCTGTTCAAGAAGCTGAACATCAAGCGCGTATGGATTCATTGGCGAAGGTGGAGAAGCAGCTTGCCGATTCACTTGCCGTGCTGGATTCCCTCAAAAACATGAATGAGACAATGCTGGAACCCAAGTCGATGGGCGGTCTGGAATCGGGGGTGCTGACACATCGTTACTACCTGATACTCGGCTGTTTCATGGATATCGGCAATGCGCAATATCTGAAAGGAAAAGTGGAAAAGGCAGGCTATCCGGTGACATTGATAAATTTCAGGAACGGCTTTACCGCCGTGGGCGTCTGTCCTGCGGACAGTATTGTCAATGCTTATGACAACCTGAAAAAGATCAAGGCGGAATCATTTTGCCCGGATGGCGTTTGGATGCTAGTCAATTAATTGATTATGAGAAGTTTAATAAGTAGAGCCCTGCTCTTGGCATTGGCCTTCGGCTTGTTTTTTATGCCATGTGAGGCTCAGGTCATTTCAGTATATTCGGAACTCAGTGACAGTGATGTCATGAAGACATTGAAATCACATGTCTCATATCTCGCGTCTGATGAGCTTGGCGGCCGTAAGGCTGGTTCGGAAGGTGAGAAAGCTGCTGCTGAGTATGTCAGGGACGTGTTCCGCGAATATGGCGTGGATTTGTTGAGCGGTGATGACGGAGACGTGTTCGGTGTCGCTCAGCAAAACGGCGATACGCTGACTTCCAGAAACGTAGTAGGTTTCGTGCAAGGTTATGACAGGGCAATGTACGACAAATACATTGTCATAGGAGCCCGTCTCGACAACATCGGTACGAACATATTGACTGTGGACGGGAAGCCGCAGACGCAGATTTTCAACGGCGCGAACGGGAATGCTTCCGGACTTGCCGTCATGTTGGAACTGGCCAGGATGATCAATTCGAACGCCATAATGTTCAGACGTTCAGTGCTTTTCATCGCCTTCGGCGCATCGGAACAGACATTTGCGGGAGCGTGGTATTTCCTGAACCGTTCTTTCGGAGATGCCGGAAAAATCGACGCGATGATCGACCTGGATATGCTGGGTACCGGAAGCAAAGGCTTTTACGCGTATACATCTTCGAATGCCGACATGAACATGATCCTGTCCAATGTTTCCAATGAAATTCAGCCGGTCCTGCCGAAAGTTACTGCGGAAGAGCCGTATCCGTCGGACAACAGGGCGTTCTATTCCAGGGAGATACCGTCCGTGATGTTCACGACCGGAAAATATCCGGAGCATGGTACAGTGAAGGATGTGGAAAGCATCATCGAATATGAACCGATGGAGCGTGAACTGGAATACATCTATAATTTCACCAGATATATCTCCAATGTGGAGAATCCGCCGTTGTTCCGTCAGGACAAGGTCCTGCCTAAGTCTACGGACAAGCTTTATGATTACGCGGATTGTGACAAGCGTCCTTCGTTCATGGGAAGTACAGACCCTGAGGCATTCCTGCTGAAATGGGTATACCAATATCTCAAATATCCTAAGGCTGCGGTCTCCAATGGTATTCAGGGGCGCGTGATCGTCGAGTTCGTCGTTTCCAAGGACGGCAATGTCACGGATGTGCGTGTGGCAAGAAGCGCGGACCAGCTCCTCGATGATGAGGCGGTGAGAGTCGTCAAGGCATCTCCCAAATGGAAGCCGGGGCAGGTCAAGGGTATGAAAGTCAATACGATAATGTCAGTGGCGGTAGATTTCCGCCTCTCTAAAAAAGGTAAATTCGGAATTAAAAAATAGCTATGGATTACGATTTCAGAAGAATTGAGCAGAAATGGCAGGCCAGATGGGCGGCCGAGAAAACTTTTCGTGCGGTAGAGGATCCGTCGAAGCCTAAATACTACGTGCTGGACATGTTCCCGTACCCGTCAGGTGCAGGACTTCATGTGGGACATCCTCTCGGTTACATTGCAAGTGACATTTATGCAAGATATAAGAGATTGAAGGGATTCAATGTCCTTCATCCTATGGGTTATGATGCATTCGGTCTGCCGGCAGAGCAATATGCCATCCAGACGGGACAGCATCCGGAGGTGACTACCGTGAAGAACATTGCCCGTTATCGCGAGCAGCTTGACAGAATCGGATTTTCCTACGATTGGGACAGGGAAGTCCGCACATGCGATCCAGCATTCTACAAATGGACTCAGTGGGCGTTCATCAAGATGTTCAAGAGCTATTACAATACGGAATTGGACAAGGCTCGTCCTATTTCCGAATTGGAAGATGCGTTCGAGCAGTCAGGTACCAGGGATGTTCACGCTGCATGCACAGAGGAATTGACCTTTACCGCCGGCGAATGGAAGTCTTGGAACGAGAAGAAGAAAGCAGAGGTCCTGATGAACTATCGTATTGCATATCAGGGAGAAACATCAGTCAACTGGTGCCCTGGACTCGGTACGGTGCTTGCCAATGATGAGGTGAAGGAAGGTATTTCCGTACGTGGAGGATTCCCTGTGGAGCAGAAGAAGATGATGCAGTGGCAGCTCAGGGTGTCAGCATACGCCGGACGACTCCTGGACGGTCTGGACAAACTGGACTGGACGGATTCATTGAAAGAAATGCAGAGGAACTGGATCGGCCGTTCTTATGGTACCGAGGTGGTTTTCAAGACTTTCAATGGCGACAAGAGGAAAGATGTCACCATCTTCACCACTCGCGTGGACACGATTTTCGGTGTGACTTTTATGGTGTTGGCTCCTGAGAGTGAGCTTGTTCCTGAACTTGTCACAGAGGAGCAGAAGGCTGCCGTCGAGGAGTATCTTGCTTATGTGAAGAAGAAGACGGAGCGCGAGAGAATTTCCGAGACCAAGACCGTAACCGGCGTATTTTCAGGCTCTTATGCGGAGAATCCGCTGACGGGAAAACGTGTTCCGGTGTGGATTTCAGAGTATGTGCTTGCGGGTTACGGTACTGGTGCCATCATGGCAGTACCGGCTCATGACAGCAGGGATTATGCATTCGCCAAGAAATTCGGCCTGCCTATCGTTCCTATCATCGAGGGATGCGATGTGAGCGAGTCCAGCTTCGATGCGAAGGAAGGCAAGATGTGCAATTCCGGATTCCTGGACGGCATGGATGTGAAGGAAGCAATTCCTGCAGCCATGGATTATGTTGAGAAACAGGGCATTGGCCGCAGAAAAGTCAATTACAGACTTCGTGATGCGATTTTCTCACGTCAGAGATATTGGGGAGAGCCGTTCCCTATATATTATAAGGATGGCATTGCGACACCGCTGCCATATGAGAAACTTCCGCTCACCCTTCCGGAAATCGACCAGTTCAAGCCTACCGAGAGCGGAGAGCCGCCTCTTGCACGTGCGAAGAACTGGACATATAACGGTTATCCTCTGGAAACCAGCACAATGCCAGGCTTTGCAGGTTCCAGCGCTTACTATCTGAGATACATGGACCCTCATGACAATGAGGAACTCGTGAGCTGCGAGGCTGACAAATACTGGAGGGATGTCGATCTCTATATCGGTGGTACAGAGCATGCTACGGGCCATTTGATTTACTCCCGTTTCTGGGACAAGTTCCTCTATGACTTGGGCTATGTATGTGAGGACGAGCCGTTCAAGAAGCTTGTCAACCAGGGTATGATCCAGGGCCGTTCGAACTTCGTATACCGTATCGTAGGTACGAACAAGTTCGTTTCCGTCGGACTGAAAGACCAGTATGAGACTACAGAAATCCATGTGGACATCAACATTGTCCGTAACGACAGGCTTGATGTCGAGGCATTCAAGAAGTGGAGACCTGAGTTCGCGGATGCCGAGTTCGTTCTGGAGAACGGCGAATATATCTGCGGCTGGGCTGTAGAGAAGATGAGCAAGTCCATGTACAATGTCGTGAATCCGGATGATATATGCAACTCCTATGGTGCTGATACATTGAGACTTTATGAGATGTTCCTCGGTCCTATCGAGCAGTCGAAGCCATGGGACACCAAGGGAATCGACGGCGTGAACCGTTTCCTCAGAAAGTTCTGGAAATTATATTACGAAGGCGAGAAATTCATTGTCACGGACGAGAAGGCGACTTCGGAGGAGCTCAAGACATTGCACAAGCTGATAGGCAAGCTGCAGGCCGACATTGAGACATTCTCATACAATACCTGCATCAGCGCGTTCATGATTGCCGTCAATGACCTTGCAGACCGTAAATGCGCTAAGCGCGAAATCCTTGAGCCTCTGGCTGTGCTTCTTTCTCCGTTCGCACCGCATATCTGCGAGGAATTGTGGGAGGCACTCGGACATGAGGAAAGCATTTCCAAGGCTTCTTTCCCTGAATATGTCGAGGCTTATACTGTTGAAAGCAACTGCACTTACGCAGTTTCATTCAACGGCAAGACCAGGTTTACAGTGGAACTTCCTAAGGCAATGGGCAAGGACGAGGTGGAAAGCAATGTGAGGAGCAATCCTTCGACGGAAAAGTATCTTGCAGGAAAGAGCATTGTGAAAGTGATTGTCGTTCCTGGAAAAATTGTGAATATCGTAGTTAAATAGCAATATGATCTCCGCAAAAAAAATCTTTTCAGTCCTCTTGGACTATATTATCGTGTCACTCGGAACATTGATGTTCTGTCTGTCATGGGATGCTTTCCTGATTCCTAACGGAATCGCTGCCGGTGGCTTGACGGGAGCATGTACCGTTCTGCAATTCGCGACCAACGGACTTATTCCTGTGGCTTATTCCACCTTCATTGCCAATGCAGCTCTGCTTGTCATGGGCGTCATCGTGTTGGGCCATGCTTTCGGCATCAAGACAGTGTATGTCGTGGTCCTGTCATCTGTCTTGTTCAAGATTTTGCCTGAATTTGACTGGGTTGCGGCGGTACCTGGAAATTTCTTGTTCATTGACAACAGGGCATTGATACCGATTGTCGGAGGTCTGTTGGAGGCTGTCGGCGTAGGATTGATTTTCCAGCGTGGCGGCAGTACCGGAGGTACGGACATCGCGGCATTGGTGTTGAACAAGTTCTGGCCTATCTCTCCTGGAAAGGTGTATCTTTATTCGGATATATTCATCATTGCTTCTGTATTGCTGATTCCAGGCAAGACTTTCGAGGACATGATTTATGGTTATCTTTCCATGATTACATTCTCGTTCATGCTGGATTTCGTATTGCTAGGAAGCAAGTCTACCGTACAGGTGCTCGTGTTTACGCAGAAATATGAAGAGATGGCGGACTATATGATGGCGAAACTGCATAGGGGAGTGACTGCGCTCAAAGCGGTCGGCTGGTACACGAAGCAGGACAAGAACGTGCTGCTTATCGTTGCCAGAAAATCCCAGATGCCGGAGTTGTCCAAGGCCATCAAGCATATCGACGACAAGGCTTTCGTGAGTGTTTCTCCTGCAAGCAGCGTTTACGGCGAGGGCTTCGACCAGTTGAAGACTGGTATTGAGAAAAAGAAGAAGGCTGAAAAGGACATGATTGAGAAACAGGGATAGTCTTAATAGAACTGCATCTTGTCAATGGACTATGTCACAGATGTTTACGGCTGCGGTTCCAATGTTGTAAATATGGTGTCATACGGGATGAAAGGTGACTGAAGTGGGCATTAAATGGAAGATTTTTAAATTTAAAAAACATATATTAATTCACCCGGCTGCTTTCGGAAGAGTCCGAAAGCAGTTCTTTTTGTCTAATTTTGTGCTGCATAAAAACTGAACACCAAGTGTGTTTTATAAATCTAAAAGACCAGAATTGTTATGTTGTTTTTAGAAAAACTATTTGTATCTCCGAGGGCTACGGTGCGTGTGATTTCATTGATAAATCTTATTCTTTCCGCTCTTGCCGGGGCGTTGTCGGGATTTGGCTCAGCCTTGTTCACGACCTTGTTCGGACTCAATGTTTCGGCTTCCATATTGTTCATGGTGCCTGACGAGTATAATGACTACAGGTCATCCGTGTTTTATTCGGCGCTTACGATGTCGCTGTCCGTATTCGTGTCATTGCTGCTGGGAATGGATCTGATCGGAGAAAAACTGTGCATCATACTATATGTCCTGTGCTCGATGATTCCGCTATGCGCATGTCTGATTTCCAGAACTTTCAAGGCAATGCGTGATGAGAACTATCTGGTGACCAAGGTTTCAGGCTGGGAGATAATGTTATGTCTCATCAAGATGTGTTTTCTGGTGGCATTCATGTCCGTGGGGCTGCTGACATCCGTGTGCGCCATGCTCTTCGCCAGGTGGTGGGTGAGGATTCTGGCTATACTTTTCGCCGGTTTTTTCTATGCGTTGATATATCTCAGGAATATAACATCTTCTCCTATACTTCATTATACGGATACGGGCATTCCTCTCGGTGAACGTGACGTGTATTCTTGCGTCTTGCATCCGTCCAAGTTCAAGGAAGATTTCAGTTATATGTATGACAAGATGCTGGCACTTCTGGAGAAGGAGCAGCCGTATCTGGACCCGGAATATTCTTTGGACGACATGACTAGGGCGCTGTTCTCCAACAAATCTTATATGTCGAAGTTGATCAATATCTGCACGGGGCTGAATTTCAGCCAGCTGATCAACAAGTACCGGGTGAACCATGCGCGGGAACTCTTTTTGGCGGACAATGACTTGAAAGTCTGCGAATTGGCAGATTTGTCAGGATTCCATTCCTCGGTGTCGTTCAATATGGCGTTCAAGCTGTTCTATAAAGTGACGCCAGGAGTCTGGTGCAAGGAAATCAGGGACAAGGCGGCTATTGAAGGGAAAGACCTTTCCAATCTTCAGGAACTGGCGCTGTGATTTCTATCGGCAGCTTGCTTACCGGGTGAATGAAGCTGATATGTCTGGCCATGAGGGAAATGCCTCCGTCGCGGTTCGACCTGGGAGCGCCGTATTTGAGGTCGCCTTTTATGCAGCATCCTATTCCTGCCAGCTGGCAGCGGATCTGATGGTGGCGGCCTGTGTACAGGAGAACCTCCAGAAGATAATATCTTTCAGTCCTGTCAATGAGCTTGTAGTGGAGTCTTGCAAGTTTGGCTTCCTTTTCCTTGCCGGTACGGTTGATGAATGACTTGTTCATCTTTTCGTTGCGTGTCAGCCAGTTCTCCAGGTCTGCCTCTTCCGGCTCCGGCTTGTTGCATACCAGTGCCCAGTAGGTCTTGTGGACATTGCCTTCTCTGAACATGGCGTTCAGGCGTTCCAGTGCCTTGGAAGTCTTGGCAAGAATGGTTATGCCGCTGACAGGGCGGTCCAACCTGTGCGGTATGCCCATGAAGACCTGACCCGGTTTCGAATCACGCATTGCTATGAATGCCTTGTATTTTTCGCTGAGCGGCTCGTCTCCTGTCTTGTCACCCTGGACGATTTCGCCGACCTTCTTGTTGACGGCGAGAATGTGGTTGTCTTCGTATAATATTCTGGATTCCAGGTCTTTATATTCGTATTCCGGTAATGTTCTGTAAACCATGTCAGAAATATGTGTAATGTCAAATTGTTTGTTTGCGGGGCTAAAGTTAGATAAAATATGACAAATTGTCATAAAATAATTGCGCTATGGGCATTGGCACGGCATTGGATAAATGTCATGGCGTTGTCGGCCGGATGGCAGGCAGCGGTCCGGACAAACGGTCCGGATGTTACAAACGATAATAAAAAATAGGAGATAAATATTATGGGAAAAATCATTGGAATCGACTTGGGTACGACCAACTCCTGCGTAGCAGTGATGGAAGGTAACCAGCCTACAGTCATAATCAACAACGAAGGTCAGAGAACTACCCCTTCAGTAGTCGCATTCACCGAAGGCGGTGAGAGAAAAGTAGGTAGCCCTGCGAAACGTCAGGCTATCACCAATCCTAAGAACACCGTGTTCTCCATCAAGAGATTCATGGGTGAGACTTATGATCAGGTAAACAAAGAAATCGAGAGGGTTCCTTACGCTGTCGTAAGGGGCGAGAACAATACTCCTCGTGTGGAAATCGAGGGACGTCAGTATTCACCGCAGGAAATTTCAGCCATGATTCTTCAGAAGATGAAGAAGACAGCTGAGGATTACTTGAGGCAGCCTGTAACAGAGGCAGTCATCACAGTTCCTGCATACTTCTCAGATTCACAGCGTCAGGCTACCAAGGAAGCCGGCAAGATCGCGGGTCTCGATGTAAAGCGTATCATCAACGAGCCTACTGCAGCTGCGCTTGCTTATGGTCTTGACAAGAAAAATAAGAATATGAAAGTCGCTGTGTTCGACCTCGGTGGTGGTACATTCGATATTTCCATCATGGAACTCGGTGACGGTGTGTTCGAAGTGAAATCCACGAATGGTGATACCCATCTTGGCGGTGATGACTTCGACCAGAAGGTTATCGACTGGCTTGCACAGGAATTCGCAGCTGAGAATGGTGGCGCTGATTTGAAGAAAGATCCTATGGCTCTTCAGAGACTTAAGGATGCTGCCGAGAAAGCGAAGATCGAGCTTTCCAACCAGACATCTACGGAAATCAACCTTCCTTACATCATGCCTGTAGACGGTGTTCCTAAACACCTCGTAAAGACATTGACAAGAGCTAAATTCGAACAGCTTTGCGATGACTTGTTCCAGAGAACCATCATCCCTTGCCGCAAGGCACTTGAGGATGCACGTCTGAGCGCGTCACAGATTGACGAAGTCCTGCTCGTAGGTGGTTCAAGCCGTATTCCTAAAGTTCAGGAAATCGTGAAGGAATTCTTCGGAAAAGAGCCTAACAGAAGCGTTAACCCGGATGAGGTTGTAGCTATCGGTGCAGCTATTCAGGGCGGTGTGCTTGCCGGTGATGTAAAGGATGTCCTTCTTTTGGATGTAACTCCGCTTTCACTTGGTATTGAGACACTTGGCGGTGTGATGACCAAGCTTATCGCTTCCAACACCACCATCCCTACACGTAAGTCAGAGGTGTTCTCTACCGCTGTGGACAATCAGCCTTCAGTAGAAATCAAGGTGCTCCAGGGTGAGCGTCCGATGGCCAAGGACAACAAGCAGATCGGTGTGTTCCATCTTGACGGTATCGCTCCTGCTCCGAGAGGAATCCCTCAGATCGAGGTTACTTTCGATATCGATGCCAATGGTATCCTCAATGTTTCCGCAAAGGACAAGGCTACCGGCAAGGAACAGAACATCAGAATCGAGGCTTCTTCAGGATTGAGTGAAGATGAGATTCAGAGAATGCGTGATGAGGCCAAGGCCAATGAGGCTGCCGACAAGGCTGAGAAGGAAAGAGTCGACAAGATTAACAATGCCGATGCTCTCTGCTTCCAGTCCGAGAAGAACCTCAAGGACTACGGCGACAAGATTCCTGCAGAGAAGAGGGATGCTATCAATGCTGCTCTCACAAGCTTGAAAGAGGCTGTCAAGAATCAGAATATCGCTGATATCGAGACATATACCAAGACTCTCGAAGAAGCATGGCAGGCTGCCATGGCCGAGATGGGCGGCGCACAGGGTGGCGCACAGGGTGGCCCTCAGGGTCCTCAGGGCAGTAACTACGGCCCGCAGAACGGCCCACAGAATGGTCCTGACAACCAAGGCCCGGACGAGCAGTAAAGTAAGTAATTGAATTACCAATAATATTCCGGACAATGATGTTTAAAGTCATTGTCCGGAATTTTTTTGTTTGTACGAAGATCATCTGGCTAAATTTTATATCGTTGCGCTGTTTTATGCCATGGAATTATTAACTTTATCGAATTGTCGAAAAAATCTATTATTATAATGAAGAAGATACTTTTATTTATGTCCATGGCCGCAGTTCTTGCAGCCGGTTGTAAGGAAAACAAGGATGCGGATGTGGTCAGGGCTGAGAAACTGATGGCGAAGATGACGCTTGCCGAGAAAATCGGCCAGTTGAACCAGTTTGTTCCCGAAAATTCAGTTGTCACAGGCCCGGACGGTAGTCCTGTTGAAGTGAGGAATGTGATAAAAGACGGAAGGTGCGGATCTATGCTCAATGTATGGTCGCCGAAAGAATTGATTGAATACCAAAAACTTGCCGTTGACAGCTCCCGTCTTGGAATTCCGATTCTCTTCGGACACGACATCATACACGGCTGTCGCACCACCTTTCCCGAAAATATAGGAATCTCATGCACTTGGGACAGGGAAATGACAGAGGAAGTCGCACGGATTTCTGCGGCAGAGGCTACGGCATTCGGGATTGCCTGGACTTTTTCTCCTATGTGCGACGTCGCAATCGACCCTCGTTGGGGACGTGTTTCGGAAGGTTCGGGAGAGGATCCGTATCTCTCGGGACAACTTTCTGCAGCGATGGTGCGAGGCTATCAGGGAGATGACCTTTCTGCCGGCAACACTATTCTGTCCTGCGTGAAACATTTTGCGGCATACAGCGGCGCTGAGGCGGGAAGGGACTACAACACCGTGGATATGTCTGAAATGATGTTCAGGGAACGTCATCTGCCTTCTTATAAGGCTGCAATCGAGGCTGGGGCACTCAGCGTGATGTCTTCGTTCAATGATTTTGACGGCATTCCGGCAAGCGGCAACAAATGGCTCCTCACCGACCTGCTCCGAGACGAACTCGGTTTCCGTGGATTTGTCGTTTCCGATTATAACTCAATCAGCGAAATGACAAGACACCGCGTCGTTGCGGACAAGAAAGATGCTGCCTGTCTTGCTCTCAACGCAGGTCTCAATATGGATATGGTGGATGGAAGCTATTACCAATTTGCCGAAGAACTTGTAAAGGAAGGTCGTGTAAGCGAGGCGCAGATAGACAAGCTTTGCAAGGATATCCTGACCGTGAAGTTCAAACTTGGGCTTTTCGACGACCCGTTCCGCTATGGCGGGGAAGGACGCTGGGAAAAGGAAACATGGCTTCCGGAATATCTTGAGACGGCACGCAAGGTCGCCCGCAGTTCAATGGTCCTTCTTAAAAACGATGGCGCAGTCCTGCCTCTCAAAGGTGGGGAGAAAATCGCGATTGTCGGCCCGGCTGCTGATTCCAGATCAGAAATGGTCGGTTCATGGGCAGGATTTGCCGATTATTCCAAACCGGTGAGCTTCTATGAGGGTTTGAAGGCCAGATTTCCTCACAATGCCATATCTGTCGAAAAAGGCTGCGATTTCTTCGACCCGATTGACGGAGGCATTGCAAAGGCTGTCGCTGCCGCGCGCGGAGCGGATGTCGTTTTCATGACTCTCGGACTTCCGAACTCATACAGCGGAGAAGCTGCATCAATGGCAAATATTGACATTCCTGCTGCACAGAAGGCCCTTTTCAAGGCAGTGAAAGCCACAGGCAAACCTGTGGTCATCCTGCTTGTGACTGGTCGTCCGATGACTATCGCCGAGGAATGCGAAGATGCTGACGGACTGCTTGTTACATGGCATCCCGGGATAATGGCTGGAACGGCTCTCGCGGACATCGTTTCCGGAGATTTCAATCCGTCCGGTCGTCTGACCATGACCTTCCCTCTCTGTCTCGGACAAGTTCCGATTCATTACAATGCCAAGAGCACCGGACGCCCTCGCAGAGGTCCGGAAGACAATGCCAAGTATGTATCTCGCTATATGCGCACTCCGAACGAGCCTCTCTTTGCATTCGGTGAGGGTCTTAGTTACACAGAGTTCGCGTATTCCGATCTGGAGGTCCTCAATCCGGAAGTCCGGCTTGGAGAGACTGTGAAGGTCCGCGTAAAAGTGAGCAATGTCGGAAAATGTGACGGCGAAGAGGTGGTCCAGCTCTACCTCAAAGATGTAATCGGCAGCCGTACACGCCCGGAGCGTGAACTCAAGGGCTTCGAGAAAATTGCCCTCAAGGCGGGAGAAGCGAAGACAGTCGACTTCGAGATTCCGGCGGAAGCCCGTTCATTCTTCCGTTCTGATGACAAATGGGGCGAGGAAGCGGGTGAGTACGAAGTCTTCATCGGTCATGACTCCAAAGCTCAGCTCAAGGGCGGTTTCACTGTCATTTGATTCGTCTGCAGATTCCTACATCATGAACCGCGACATGTCTTCGCCACGTGCAAGACCGTCGCGGATTTCTGTTGAGGAAATGTCTACGGTAGGGGCGTCCAGAATCTGGATGTGGTATAGATGCCGTTCCGCATCTTCAAGTGTCAATTTGTCAGGGTCGGAATATGACCCGTCCAGGACGTAGAGCGCCGGATGCAGGAAGCACTCATCCATTAGATCTTGCCTGATTTTCGACAAATCATATCCGGTGCGCGGATAGACAGCCACGCCATATTCTGCAAGCAGGCGCGGAAAATCCCGCCATTTGTGGATTGACGAGAGATTGTCGGCGCCGATTATCAGCGTGAAATCATTTTCCGGCTCGCGTCTCTTGAGCTCGTCCAGAGTCCTTATCGTATAATGCGGGGGGTCCATGTTCAGTTCAATGTCGTCCACCCATACGTGCAGGTCAGGATGCCGTTTGACCGCTTCTACTGCAGCATTGTACCTGTCCCGGCCGGAATCTGCGCTGATGCTGTCCTTGATCGGGTTCTTGGGCGAGACGACAAGGTATACCCAGTCGAATTTCTTTTCCCTGGTCAAGTATTCCATGATGGCCTGATGGCCGATGTGCAGAGGGTTGAAAGACCCTGAGTATACGGCGATTCGCATGGCTTGCTCAAGTTTTGCTTTTGGGGATTATCAGTTATTCGGACAAAAATCTGTCTACGATGACTTCGGCCTCCGAGTAGGCCTTCTGCAGGTCATCATTGACAAGAATATAATCGAATTTGTCGGCGTAAGTCATTTCTTCGGCAGCCTTTGCGACTCTCTTTTCGATGGCCTCGGCGCTGTCGGTGCCTCTGGCAATCAGCCTTTTGCGCAATTCTTCCACTGACGGAGCCTGTATGAATACTGACAATGCCTTGTCTCCGAAGTATTTCTTCAGGTTAACGCCGCCCTTAACGTCCACGTCGAAGATGATGACATGGTTCTTGTCCCATATTCTCTGCACTTCTGACTTGAGGGTGCCATAGAATGAACCGGCGTAGACTTCCTCGTATTCTACGAATTTGTCTTCTGAAATCATCTTCCTGAATTCATCGGCCGTGAAGAAATGGTATTCGATTCCGTTTTTCTCCTGACCTCGCGGTGAGCGTGATGTGGCAGACACGGAAAACTCCATTTCAGGGTGCAGTTTAAGGATATGATTCACTATCGTGCTCTTCCCGGAACCGGATGGTGCGGAAAAAATGACTACTTTATTGTTCATCTCTTTTCATTATTTTCACAAAAATAGTTAATTTTGCGCGGCTTTTAGGAAAAAACATGTCAATTTGACGGAACTTTGACGATTGGCAGAATTATTGTACGGAAAATAATTACTAATATTTACAGAATATGGTTTCTTATAAAGAATTGGGCCTTGTAAACACCAGAGAAATGTTTGCAAAGGCTGTCAAAGGCGGATACGCTATTCCGGCTTTCAACTTCAACAACATGGAGCAGCTCCAGGCTATTATCCAGGCTGCAGCCGAATTGAAATCTCCAGTTATCCTTCAGGTTTCCAAGGGCGCACGTAACTATGCAAACCAGACACTTCTCCGTTACATGGCAGAGGGTGCAGTAGAGTATGCAAAGGAACTCGGCTGGGAGCATCCGCAGATTGTCCTCCATCTTGATCACGGTGATTCTTTCGAGCTCTGCAAGAGCTGCGTAGATATGGGCTTCTCTTCAGTGATGATCGATGGTTCTTCTCTTCCATACGAGGACAATATCGCTCTTACAAAGAAGGTTGTAGAGTACGCTCACAAATATGATGTTACTGTAGAGGCTGAGCTCGGCGTTCTCGCAGGTGTTGAGGATGAGGTTGCTGCAGAGGAGTCTCATTACACCAAGCCTGAGGAGGTTATCGACTTCGCTACCCGTACAGGCTGCGATTCTCTCGCTATCTCCATCGGTACTTCACACGGTGCATACAAGTTCAAACCAGAGCAGTGCACACGTGACCCTAAGACGGGCCGTCTCGTTCCACCACCGCTCGCATTCGACGTTCTTCACGAGATCGAGAAGAAACTCCCTGGATTCCCTATCGTTCTCCACGGATCATCTTCAGTACCACAGGAGTATGTAGATATCATCAATACTCATGGCGGAAAACTCCCGGATGCAGTAGGTATTCCTGAGGAGCAGCTCCGCGAGGCTTCCAAGTCAGCTGTCTGCAAGATCAACATCGACTCTGACTCACGTCTTGCAATGACCGCTGCCATCCGCAAGGTATTCGTTGAGAAACCGGGCGAGTTCGACCCACGTAAGTACCTCGGACCTGCACGTGACGAGATGAAGAAGCTCTACGAGCACAAGATCAAAGATGTTCTCGGTTCAGACGGCAAAGCTGAATAATCGACGGAACATATAAATAAAAAGTCCAGATATCTGTAACGGATGTCTGGATTTTTTGCGTTTATGACGGCGTGTGATGGCTGTCGGAGATGCCGAAATGGCGGCGGTACTCTTGGACTGAATTCTGTAGATGCTTTTCCACGGCTCTGGTGGAGATTCCGAGAATCTCGGCTATCTCGCTGTGTGTCATGCCCTCGATGCGGCTCATGTAGAAGATGTCCCTCGTACGCTCCGGCAGGAAATTCGAGAAATCCAGAACGTCCGTTATGTCAGGCAGTTGCTGAACTTTTTCTCCGGGGATGTCGCTCTCGTCTCCGAAATCGGCAGCCGCGATTATTTCCCTTGCCGACAATGGCAGTTCATCAAATCGTATTGCAGAATTTTCTTCCTTGTTCCGGCTGATGATATTGTAACATTTGTTCCTTACGGCCTTGAAAAGATATGCCGGAACCTTGTCCGAACTGATTTCAATCCGCTTGTCGAGAAATGCGCAAAGGACATCGTAAAAAATGTCTTCGGCGTTGTTCGAGGCATAGCATTGTCGCCCGCCTCTGGATAGTAAACTATTGATATACGGCACTATACGCGGGTGGATCTTGAGAACGAGATCCCTCACTTCATCTTCTGAATATGTAAATAACCGCGTGTCCATAGTTCAAATTTGTCGGCAAATATATAAAAAATTGGAAAAAACAGGTTCGGGATTTTCACATGTTGTGTCTATTATGATGAGTCCGGAAAACAGATGCCGGTCATTGGGAAGATGAATGAATATATCAAAATACTAGTAAGCAAATATGTCAGCGGGACTCTGTCGGATGAGGAAGCCGTCAGACTTGCCAAATGGATAAAAATGTCCGGAAACAATGCTGAATTGTTCCGCAATGCCGTCCGTGACATGGAGAAGAACCGGACCACGACCTCCGATGCTGTCGAATTCTGGAATCGCCTCGCGAAAGACAAATTCTCGGCCAATGCCGGTTCCAAAAAGACCTTCAGGAATTCGTGGGCAAAATATGCCGGCGCTGTTGCCGCTGCATTTGCGGTCATCGTCACTGTCTCAATCCTGGTCATGAACATTGACAAGAAAGACATTCCGGAGCAGGACATTGTCGCCGAGCAGGTGCAGACTCAGGAAACTGCGGCCCCGGCCCGCAAGGAATCGCTCATTTACACGGCTGCTGCCGGTGAAAAGAAAACCGTGATTCTTCCTGACAATACGAAGGTCATGCTCAATTCCGGAGCGAAATTGATGCTGTCGGATGATTTCAATGAAACTGAACGTCGCGTGGACCTGGACGGCGAAGCATTCTTCGATGTCGCGAGAAATCCGGAGAAACTGTTCATCGTGTGCTGTCGTGACAATGAATATATCGTACGCGGTACATCTTTCAATGTTTCCTCATATGTGAACGACAGATTCTCCATCGTGACACTGCATACGGGACGCCTGGAAGCCAGAGTCCATGACGATGTCATAATGCTGAAGCCTGGCGACGAATTGAGAATCGACAGGAACATGAACCAGATTACCAAGCAGACGGTCGACATTTCCAATTCGGCGAAGTGGAGGGACAGCGGACAATTGTCTTTCTCGTCACTGCCGCTTAAATATGTCGCCAACCAGGTGTCACACAAGTACAACGTGAAAATCAATGTCCACAGTTCGATTGAAGACATTGTCTATGACGGATGTCTTGACCGTGAATCTCTGCAGGACGCCCTGAGGCTGATTTCAATGACATCTCCTGTCGAACTCTCCGTCACGGAATTCAAGGGAGAATACTACATCTCGAAAAAATCAACAAGACAACAATTAAATCAATAGAATATGAAACCACAAATCAAGACACTAAGACCTAAGTATGAAGCTCCGGTCATTACCGGCTTCGACTTGTCGCTGGAAGCTGATATATGTAATCCTGCCAGCTATTCCCAGACTCAGGAATTCAAAATTGACGACAGTTGGATGTGGGATGATGAATTAGTAAACGAGTAAGCCTATGAAAAAGACGATATTGGCGGCATTTTGCCTGATGGGGGCAATTGCCTGCTCGAATGAGCTTGAATATCAGAATGATAGCCGTACAGTGCTGACATTGGAATTGCCTGGAACCACCAAGACTGTTCTCGGCGATGCACAGGACGGAGTGCGTCCGGTCCTTTGGTGTAAAGGAGACAAGATTTCTGTCAATGGGGTAGTCTCTGACCCTCTCGATGTGGAAGGTAATGTTCTCAAGGCCGATTTTGTGTTAAGTGGGCAAGTGTCAGCTCCTTATGAAATAATTTACCCTGCCGGGATGGTCAAGGATGCCGCGACCGTTACCCTGCCTGCCGGGCAGAAATATGCTGAAGGAGACAATATCGTTTCCGGTTCAATGCCGATGGCAGGTTATTCCGACATGGAATCTGTCATGATGAAACAGGTTTGCGGAATACTGGGAATCAGGCTGAAAATGGGAACGGAGGCCAACCTTATCCGCTATATCGAGGTTACTGCATTGGGAGGAGAACCCGTATGCGGTGATTTTTCAGTGGATTTCCAGAACAGTACGCTTTCATCTGAAGCGAAAGATGCTGATGTTATACGAATGGAAGTTCAGAAGACTTTTCCTGCAGGCTCTGCAAACACGTTCAATGTGATTCTTCCTGCCGGCGTGTATTCTGACGGGTTCCAGGTAAAAGTCGTGGATGAAAATGGTCGGGCAATGGTAAGGAGCATCAAGGGAAGCTGTGAACTCGGAGCCGGAAAATTGATGCTCATGCCGGAATTGGAATTTGTTCCTAATTCGGAAGACAAGGGTGTGGAGATTGCCACGCCGGAGGACTGGAACTCTTTTGCGACAGCTTACAATGCAGGCAAATATCCTGATTCACAGATTGCAACCATCACTGCGGACTTGGATTTTTTGTCAGTTGACGCCGATAAATTTGTCACATTGGGACTTCGTGACGGAGCGAAGCAGTCTCCTGATGGGAAGGCCAAATATTTTGCCGGAACTCTCAACGGAAACGGGAAGAGGATATTGAATCTGAAAACCGATGTTCCTTTCATTCAGGCTATTGGAACAGGTGCTTTGGTGCAGGACGTGATTATCGACGCCTCTTGCGAGTTCGGCGTCTGGTACGGAAGTAAGTCTATCGAATTCGGCCCTCTAGTCGGATATTGCTCTGACGGCAAGATAACCAATTGCTCAAGTTCAGCTACTGTAACACTTTCACAATGCAATTCTCTTGCGAATAATAATGATTTGTGTATCGGAGGACTAGTCGGCAGAAACAGAGCTGCAGAAATCTTAGGTTGCACTAGTTCTACATCTATTGTTGCTGATGCTACTTATGTAGTAGATGCGGCGTCCAAACCAAATTTATACATCGGAGGCTTTACTGGCTATTGCTCAAATCCTAACGGCGTACTTGAAAATTGCTCCAATACCGGCAATATTTCCGTGGCATCGACTGCTCTGAATATCTATGTAGGCGGCATCTGTGCAAAAGCTTCTGCCGGAACAATTAAAAGATGCATTAATTCCGGAGCAATAACAGTTTCCACTGGAAGAACATCCGGAGATCCTTGCAAATTCATTTATCTCGGAGGTCTGTTTAGTGTTGTTGATGCATCAGGTGACGAACAATATCTAAAGGTTATAGAATGCTCAAATTCTGGGGATATAACCTCCAACTCCAATGTCAAACAGCTGATTGCGGGAGGAATTGCAGCTCACTTAAGTACAAATAAGGCGGAATTTACTAACACCACCAACGCCGGAAACATCACAACTACAGCGGCACTCAGGAACCTCTTTTGCGGAGGTCTGTTTGGACGCATCAGTGCCACGCAGACACTGAATCTCAGTGGAGAACCATTCACGGGAACTATCAACATCGGGACTACAGAGTCCAATAACTATACAAAATTGTATTGCGGCGGTCTAATTGGTCAGACGACTGAGAATATTACCATAGGCGGTGATGTCATCTGCAAATCAAACATTACTTATGATATAAGTGCTGCGGCGAATATAGCTGCGGAGTCTTTCTTCGGAGGAATTATCGGCTGCGCTTATGGCGCGTTTATAAATATTTCCGGAATGAAATCATCAGGAAATGTGAAAGTTATAACGGCGAAAAAAGCAGTACGGCATAAACTTTCTGGTCTTGGAGGAATTATCGGTGGCGCAACAGCTGGAGCGACTATATCTAATTGCTCAAATTCAGGCTCTGTCCAAATGACCAACAAAACTTCTGCTGCCCTTGGATATACAATACATGTTGGGGGAATTGCCGGAAGGCTTTATGGGGGAACTGTCGAAATAAAGCATTGTACTAATTCCCAAAGAATACAAGAGAACCAGCATAATCAAAATCCATGGACTGGTTATGAAGCAAATGCAGTAGGCGGAATTGTAGGCAGCATTGGATATTTAAGTGGCAATACTTATTCGGCACTAATTGACGATTGCCATAACACAGGTTCTGTTTATGCTTATTGCGGAGCCGGCGGTGGAATTGCCGGTTATATTTCCAATGGTACGATAACAAATTGTACTTATATTGCAGATAAGGGCATTACTCGTTCCGCCCCTGGCGGAGGAATTGCAGGTGTGGCAGAGAAATCTAGTATTTCGTCTTGCGACATAAACACAGGTGTTTTAGCTAATCAAGATGCTACAGAAGCAAAAGCAACCGCAGATGCTGGCGGAGTAATCGGAGAAGCTATCTCTTCCGTGGTTAATGGCTGCCGATATTTCGGTGCAATTACTTCTCCCGCAAATTCAGGCGGCATCATAGGCAAGGCCGACGACGCAAGTTCTGCCGGCGTGACAACAGCCTGCGGATTCGGCGGAACCATCAACGGCACCACCATCACCGAAACCGACCTCAGCACCTGCGCCATCGGCAGCACCACCGGCAGCACCACCGGCACACGCGGAACATTCTATCTATGGAATGGTGTGCTCCAATAGTGAGCATGAGTTTACCGAAAAACCATAAATCAAGACAATATGAATAATTTTATGAAAAGATTGCTTGTCGCAATGTTTTCTGTGGGGTTGGCAGTATGCCTCGGGGCTTCCTCTTCCGTCAATGCGGCGGAAGTTCGGCAGGAACCGGTCATTAGCATAGCTGTCAAGGACATGCCGCTGCGGGAATTTGTGGCGGAAGTCGAAAAGAAATGCAGTTATACCTTTTTTTACAGCGTTCAAGTACTTGAACAGGCGGGGAAGGTGACGGTCAATGCCGAAAACGCGCCCGTAAGCGAAGTCCTTGAAAAAGCATTGGCAGGAACTGGATGCACGTTCGAAGTGATCGGGAACAAGATTGCCATCAAGACGGATACGAGTTTGAAGCCGGCCGATGCAAATATTGCGGCGAAATCGCAGACGGTGACGGAGCAAACTGCCGGCACCAAGGATATACGCGTCGTGTCCGGTGTCGTGAGAGATTCTGAAGGGAAACCTCTTCCGGGAGTAGGCGTGTTCATTGTCGGAACAACGACGGGTGTCATTACGGACAATGACGGTGCATATTCCATCAAAGTAGCCGCAGGACAGGAATTGAAATTCAGTTCAATGGGCTACAAAGACGAAACTGTCAAGGTCGGCAGCAGGTCGGAAATCAGCGTGAGAATGATGGACGATGCGCAGGTGCTTGAATCTGTGGTCGTTACGGCGTTCGGTATGAAGAGGGATGAAAAATCGCTCGGATATGCTGCCACCAAGGTGGTCGGCGGGAACTTTTCCAATGCCGCCACATCTTCCAACTGGGTAGGAGGACTGGCCGGCAAGGTCGCAGGTCTCGCCATTGACAGGACAAACTCCGGCCCGGGCGGATCAATGCGTGTGACATTGAGAGGCGAGTCGTCTGTAGATCTGGCCAACAACTCGGCATTGTTCGTCATCGACGGCGTGCCTATGTTCAATACGTCCACATCATCTACCTCAGGCAGTGATGAGTCCACCTTTGCCATCGACTATGGTGACGGAACAAGTGATGTCAATCCTGATGACATTGAGAATATTACGGTGCTGAAAGGACCTGCCGCCACAGCGCTCTATGGATCGAATGCCGCCAATGGTGCGATCATCATCACTACCAAATCCGGAGGAAACCAGGATGCGAAACTCAGCGTTTCATACAGCACGAATGTGATGTTCGAAACATTGACGACATCGCCTGAACTTCAGTATGAATATGGTCAGGGTACCAATTCCGACTATTACTACTATCTCAGAAGCGGTGACAATGCCAAGGGATTGGGCTATCATCCTGTACCGGATTATACCAGTACCGTGAGTCTGGAATCCTGGGGCCCGCGGATGGACGGTTCATTGCAATATCAGTATTACGATGACAGGCTTTCAATCGGAGGCGCCAAAAATGAAGATGGTGATTTCCAGAGGACTGCGACTCCGTTCGTCAGTCACGGCGACTGGTTCAAGGATTATTTCAGGACCGCTTACGTGGTCAGCAATTCACTGTCGGTTTCTGGAAAAATCAGCGGAAAGAACTCCATCCGCGCGACATTCAGCGATACCCGTGGAGACATGATGGTTCCCAATACCGATTACAGCAAACAGTATGTTTCGCTCAGGACAAGCAACAAATTGTCCAACTGGATGACCGCCGAAACTTCCATAACTTACAAGAGGCAGCAGTGTGACAATATCCCTACGTCTTCCGGTTATGGTTCTACCTCCGTCATGTACAGCCTTTGGACTTATGCGCCTAACGTGGATATGTCGTGGGTGAAGAATTATTGGCTTCCGGGAATGGAAAACCTCAATCAGGACAATAGCCTTTCTGGCGGAAAGAACAATGCCTACTTCGTTGCAAACGAGTGTGTCAACACGCAGCTGCGCAACAGGGTATATGGAAATGCCAAGTTCGACATGACCTTCTGCAAAGGCCTTACCCTCATGCTTCGTGGCGGCCTCGACATGAACCTGGACTTCCGTACGCAGCAGCAGGCGACCTCCACCCAGGCCAATCCCGACGGATGGTACCGCGAGCAGAATATTTCTTCAGTACAGCTTACGGGTGATTTTCTCCTGAAATATGACAGGGAACTCGGCGCTAATTTCCATTTCACCGGAAACTTCGGAGGAAATATCATCAACCAGAATTATCGCCGTCAGGCACAGACCGCGGATAAACTCAAGCAGGCAGCCGTATACTCTCTTGCCAACTCGCTTGGCGAAATCAAGGTGGACAATTACGGGTATAAGACCCAGACGAATTCACTCTACGCCCTTCTGCAGTTCTCCTGGAAAAATGCCATTTTCCTGGATTTGACAGGACGTAATGACTGGTCCAGCACGTTGCCTTCAGAGAACAGGTCATATTTCTATCCGTCCGTGTCCACCAGCATTGCCCTTAATGACCTGCTGGATTTCGGCCGCACCAACGGCTTGGTCAACCTGATGAAAATCAGGGCGTCATGGGCACAGGTCGGTCATGATACATCGGCGTACCGGATCGAGGATTACCTTGCAAGTACCAAATTCCCTGGCGGGGTGTCTCTTCCTACGGCGAAGTCAAACGGCCACCTGAAGCCGGAAATCGTCACGTCATGGGAAGTCGGCGCGGATATCAGGATGTTCAAGAACCGCCTGAGCCTGGATGTGGCGTACTATGACGGCAATTCGAAGAACCTCATCGCCAACATGCCGGTATCCTATGCTACCGGAGCGACCAGCGTTTATACCAATGCCGGTACTATCCGGAACTGGGGTGTGGAACTTACTGCCAACGGAACTCTGTGGAAAACCAGTTCAATGCAGCTGGATCTCGGTTTCAACTGGTCGCTCAACAGGAACAAGGTTCTGTCGCTTGGTGACGGCATCGACTCGTGGATTGTCGCAAGATACTCTTCGCATGCGCTTATGACTGCTTATGAAGGCAGTTCTCTTACATCAATGTATGGTAAAGGTTACAAACGCGCACCTGAAGGCTCATATGTGGTCAATGCTGACGGTACAATGCAGAATGTCTCCGGTATGGTGGTCCTCGACAAGCAGGGCAAGCCGCAGACAAATGAGGACTTGCAGTACATCGGTGACTGCAGCCCAAAGTGGAGAGGCGGATTCAATCTGTCGTTCCGCTGGAAAGATCTCAAGGCTTCCGTAAGCTTCGACGGCCAGTATGGCGGACATGTGTTCTCTTATACGAATTGGATGCTGAATTACAGGGGAAAAGGTGTCGGCACTCTTGCCGGTCGTGAAGGCGGAATGATTGCCGAAGGCGTTGTCCTCCTGGATGACGGCAACTATAAGATCAATGATTATGCGATACCGCGCAATGATATTTCAGAATACTACCATTCTGCTTACAGCAATACCAATGCGGAGGCAAACTTCGTAAGCACCCAGTTCCTGAAACTGCGTGACGCAAGGATTGAATATGCATTGCCGAAGAAACTTCTCGCCAAGACGAAGGTAATCCGCGGACTGTCCATAGCTGTCTATGGCAATAACCTTGTCTGCTGGAGCAAGTTCCCGGGATGGGATCCGGAAGGCGTCTCCATGAGAGGCAGCGCGATTATTCCGGGCTTTGAGATTCTTCAGATGCCATCTGGCTCGCAATATGGCGCAAGCCTGAAAATAACATTCTAATTGACTGTGAACATGAATAGAATTTTCAGATATGTTGCAGCGGCTGCAATACTTCTTACAGCTTGCTCCAAATTCGACGATATGAACAAGAATCCGTATGCGCTCTACGACGCTCCTGCGGAATCCTTTGTCCAACCTATCCTGTACAATACGGAATATACTCTGGTCTCCAGGTCATATGACCTCCTGTCGGAACTCATGCAGTACAGCGTCAATTACAATACCGAGGTGACTTCCCAGATGAACTACAATTATTCCATTACGGAGTCTGTGGACGCTTCCATCTGGCTCGGACTTTATCCTCAGGCCGGCAATGCGGAATACATGTTGCATCAGGCGGAGAAGGAAGACAACCCGGCGATGAAGGGAGTTGCATTGATACTCAAGACATTGGTGATGTCCAATATCGTGGACACCTACGGCAATGTCCCTTATTTCGATGCCCTCAAAATCGCTCTTCAGAAGGATACCCTGAACTATACGACCAGATATGATGACATGAAACTCATCTATGCCGACATGTTCGCCCTGCTGGAAGATGCCAATGCCGCATTCGTGAAAGCGGAAGAACTCAAGAATTCCGGTGAGATCCCGCAGACTGATTTCAGTGCGCTTTGTGATTACATGTATGAAGGCAATGTGGAAAAGTGGCGTCGTCTCGGCAATTCCCTCTATCTGCGTCTGCTTATGCGTGCGGCAATGAAAGTTGAGGAAGAAGGCGGCGTGATGGACATGAGCGGAACAGAACATCCTGACTTCAGCATTGTCAACAAGATAGCTGAACTTTATGATTGCTTCAATTCCGGCAGTGGGGATTATCCTCTTATGCGGGACCGGAAAGATGCTGCCGTAGTAGGGTTCAGCAATAGCAACTCTGCACTCTATACGCCGTTCTATGCTGTCACATCAGGAAACTGGAACAGCGTAATCGCTTGTGAGACATTGGTCAACGAGATGTATAACGCTAAGAAAGGGCTTGCAGACCCTCGTTACTATTATTATTTCACGAAACCTCTTGGCGCTCCGACGCAGCTGTTCAAGAGCAATCTGGATGCTTTTCTGGCGAAGAATGTTTCTGCTGCCGGAAACTCCAAGGTCGGAAGATATCCGAACGGCAATTCGGGCCAGATAGGAAATCTCAAGAATGCTGACCATTATGCGCTTATGAATTATTCCGAGCTGCTGTTCATTTTCGCGGAAGCCGGTCAGAGAGGTTGGCTGAATATCAGTTATCCGGTCGTGAAGAAGCTCTACCTTGAAGCCGTTACAGAATCGGCCCTCGAATGGAACACGACGGAATCAGCAGGAAGCGAGGACATGACGAAATTCATAGGAATCCTGTCCGATGAAATCGAAGCGGACAATGCCCTGGAGAAGATTCTTACACAAAAGTGGGTTTCAATGTTCTGGGTAGGCATTGAGTCCTGGTGTGACTACAGGCGTACCGGATATCCTGTCCTCAAGACCAATGGTGAGGCTGCGGACAACAATTATATCCTGCCGACACGCCTGAGATATCCTGCCGATGAGAAATACCGTAATCCTGTTACATATCAGGAGGCTCTGGACAACTGGCTTGGCGGTACCAACAATATGCGTACGGATGTCTGGTGGGCATCGACCGCTGAAAGCCGCAATACCAGGTTGCGTGGTAGAAAATAATTGAAAAACATGAGATTTATGAAACAATATATTAGACTGTTGCCGCTGCTGTTGTCTGTTTTCATTGCCGGTTGTTCTGAAGAACAGCCTGATGACACTGGCGAGGATGTAAAGAGTATCGAAGTCAGCTACTTTTATGACGGCGCGGAAGTGAAAGCTCTTCCGTTCAATTCTTCAAGCCGCAGCGTGCGTGTAGATGTGAAGGTGAACAATCAGGACATTTGGTGGAATGTCGAATCTGACGCCAGCTGGTGCAAGGTGTTTGATGAGCAGCATCGCGGAGACGGCGGATTCACATTGAACATATTGGCAAACGATGACTATTCTGACCGTGAGCCGGCTACGCTTACGTTCGTTTCCGGTCAGTTCAGAGGATATACGATGCAGGTTTCCCAGACGGGCAATGTGTTCATTGTAAACAAGTTGTTTGCAGTGGGCCCGCGCTCTGCCGGAACCGAAGAAGTCGAGGTCTCTGTGAAGGAAGGAGTCGAATGGGACATTGTCAACAGTGATTGGATTACTGCTGTCAAGGAAGGTTCTCCGGTATCGGAAGGCGGCGTGACCAAGACGCGCGTTTCCGTAAGGTGGAATGAAAACACCTCTGCAGCCCGTTTCGGTTCCATAGGATTCAAGAGGTCTTCTTTCAAGGATGCTGATTCCCAGTTCAGCGTGTTCCAGTTCGGAAATGAATTGACCTATGATGAGGCTGGCGACATCATGCTTCCTGCAAAGGAATGTCCGGCTGTCGCCGTCAAGGTCCCGTCTTCCGGTGTCAATGGCGTGGTCCTGCCGGAATGGATAACTTATACTACCGAAGCCAATGCCGACAATACCGTAACGTATAATCTTATATTTGAGGACAATCCTAGTGATACCAGGACAATCCGCAATTCAAATGTGTCTTTCGATATTGCGGACAAGGATTCGGATGTGGTCCTTCCTGTCATCAAGCAGGACTACTATACCGTGCATGGCATCACTACTGCAGACGGATTGAAATTGTTCGCCAAGACGGTGAACGAAGGCGGAGATGTCAGCGAGTGGCAGAAAGACGGAAAGACGATATTGCTGAACAACATTGACATGTCGGCATTGACGGGAGAATGGACTCCGATAGGAACTGCTGACAAGCCTTTTGCCGGTATTTTTGACGGCCGTTACAGGAAGATCTTGAATATGAAGTCTTCTTCGCCGTTGTTCGGAACTTGCGAGGGCGCGGAATTGTCCAACATCATCATCGACGAGTCTTCGGAATTCAATGTCCGGGGCGAATATTTGACGGAATGCGTGGTTGCCCCTCTGGCAGGAAAGCTTACGGATTGCAAAGTCTCCGAGTGTACCAACAATGCTTCCGTCCTTATGGAAGCGTCCACGCTCAATGAGGCGACTGTGGCTTATGTCTCAGGTCTCGTAGGCGTAACGGCTGGTAATACAACTGTCTATAAATCAGAGAATAATGGTAGCGTTACGGCATCTGGCAAATGCAGGACGGCCAAGGCCCAGGGCAAATTTTACGTCGGAGGCATTGTCGCCATGAACGGGGGAACCGTTGATGAATGTACCAATAACGGTGCCGTATCGGATGCGGCCGTTTCTTACAATCATTCTCTTGCAGGAGTAGCTGCCGCCAATTCCGGAACTGTCCAGTCTTCCAAGAACGGCGGACGGATTTCCGTGGCTGCCGTGCGTGTCGTGGATTCGCAGAACGATGTTTCCCGTTATATCAACATGGGAGGAATCGCAGGATACAATATGGAAGGCGGAAAGATTGCAGGGTGTACCAACGATGCTGCCCTGGCTTCGGCTTCCGACGTGAAATTGCAGCGTATCGGCGGCGTGGCCGGATATCTTGAGAGCGCCCAGCTTTCCAAGAATACCAATACTGCCAATGGAAAATGTGACATAACAGGAGCATCTACTGAACTCAGAGGTGCCCGTCAGCTTTCTCTCGGCGGTTTGTATGGCGAAATAACATGTGGTGCCGTGCTCGATTTTTCCGGAGACGGAAAATGCTCCGCAGGACCGTTGACCGTTTCCGATTATGAAGCGTCCGCTGATTATGTCTTCATCTATGTCGGAGGCATGGTCGGACATGCTGGTCTGGCTGATGATATCTCAATCTTGCATCCTGAATGGAATGGAACCATTACGATGAACTTGAAAAACAACAAGTTCGCCGGCTATGTCCTCGGTGTGGGCGGCGTGCTCGGCGGTGCCGGAGTGTTTGAAAAAGAGAGAGTCACGGGAGGTCACCTTACGGTGGATGATGCTTCCGTGGGCGGAATCGTAAACATCATGGCAAATCAGAAGAATGCGATGAGCCATAAATTCGCAGGAATCGGCGGCGTGTCAGGTTTTGTTTCTACAGGCGGAGTTTCATTCCGGAGATGCACGAGTGAAACCAAGATTCTCCAGCCGGATTATTGCGGCAAATCCAACGGATGTGCCCAGCATGTGGGCGGTATCGCCGGTATCGTAATGGGCGGCGATTCGGAAATCACCGATTGTCACAATACCGGGGAAATCGACAACGAGCACTATAACAACAATCCGTGGACTGGAACTAATCTGCAAAGCGGATCCACGGCAGGAATCATCGGAGCGTATGCGTATGACAATGATTATAAGGCATCAATCAAGATCTCCGGGTGCACAAATTCAGCTTCCGTCACGTCCTACAGGGGCATGGCCGGCGGTATCGCAGGATATCTTCGCAATGCCGAAGTGTCGGACTGCCGCAATACCGGTACGATGGCAAACGGTGCCCGCTCTTATGTCGGCGGTATCATAGGAATTGCGGACAACTCGTCTGTTTCCGGCTGTACAGCCATATGTAAGATCGGCGGATCTTCTGCCGGTTCTGAAATTTATAGCGGAGGCGGAATCGTGGGCATACTTTGGACAGGCTCAAGTTGTGAGAATTGTGCGTATTTCGGTGACATTACGAGTCTTACGCCAACAAAACCTGGTGAAACTTACGGAAGTGTCGCCGGTTCTACCGCTGCAGGCACGAAAATTACCGGGTGCAAGTTTGGAGGATCGGTTCTGGGCAGCACCGTTACAGAATCCAATTGTTCATCATTTGTCGCCGGTGACGGCAATGCCGCTGTTTCTTCTTGCGTTTATTGGAATGGGAAATAATTGGCTATGAAAAACTGGATACTGATGCTCCTGCTGCTTGCAGGAGCTTGGTCTTGTTCTCCGTCATCATCTTCTCCTGACAATCCCGGAGAAGATGAGGGGGCGATAACCGTGACGGGAATAATTTATGACGACAGCGCGAAACCATTGGCTGATGTCCTCGTGTCGGATGGGTATATATTTGCGAAAACCGGCGCCGACGGCCGTTTCTCACTGGAGAGCGATTTGAACAAGGCCAAATTCGTCTATATGGTCCAGCCTTCCGGGTATCAGGCCCCTGTCGAATCGGGACAATCCATGTTCTGGAAACGGCTGGGCAAAGGCGATGCACAGAAAATCAATGGAGTATACCAGCTCAGGTTCACATTGAACAAGATCAAATCCGATGCGGACAAGTTCTCGATGGTCATTGCCGGAGACCCGCAGCCGCGTGCGCGTACTGCCGGTTATGACAACTTCGCCTATCATTCACTTGACTGCAATGAAGACATGTGGAAAGATATGAGCGAGTATACCTCATCTTTGGGCGGGCGTCAGGTCTTCGGAATAATGCTGGGTGACCTTGTGCATGAGAACATGTCCTTATATCCGGATTATTGCAACGGGCTTGCACGGCTGAATTGCGCCGTGTACAGTGTCATCGGAAATCATGACAATGACCCGTCTGCCGCCGATGACGAAGCTGGCGCTGCCTGTTTCGAGGACTATCTGGGCCCGAGGAATTATTCCTTCAATGCCGGAAAGTTCCATATCGTCGTGGTGGATAACCTGATAATGCAGCTGAATTCGTCGGGACAGCTTAAAGATTATGACCAGGGGCTTACTGACGATATCTGGAAATGGCTGCAGAAAGACCTTTCGTATGTGGATTATTCGACACCGGTCATCATCTGCTCACATTCCCCGATGTTCATGCTGTCGTCTGGCGGTGACAGGTCCCTGTCCGCGGCTACGCGTCACGGGGCGGACTATGCCCTGTTGCTTTCCAAATACAAGAAGGTATATGCCTGGGCCGGTCACATGCATGCCGCGTTCAACTATGTGTATGGCCCGTCTTCGAAATATCCGGGTATAGAGGCACATACGGTGTCCAGGGTTACCGGCTCATTATGGGTGAACGAGTGGCTGTGTGAAGACGGAACCCCGAGGGGATATGTCGTGGCGGACGTGGACGGCGAAAACTTGACATGGAAGTTCAAGCCGATTGCCTATCAGACCGCGAAGGCGGTCGGTAAGGTTCCGGCCTATACGCTGCGCGACTATATCTTGACCTCGGACGGCGTCGCCATGCGCAACGGAAGAAAATTGGACGAAACCTATCAGCTTCGCGCCTATCCGCGCGGGACTTATGGCGACAACTATGTTTATGCCAATGTCTTCATGTATGATGAGGCATGGGGCGAGGTGAAATTCACTTCATCGAAGAGCGGCCCGGTGGTCATGACCAAGGTCTCTGAAAAGACCAAGAAATATGATGCCGCCTACAAGGAAGTGTTTGATTTCTATAAATCGGCTGGCTCTGCGTTAAGTTCATCATCTGATTTCGTGCTTTTCAACAAGTCCGGTGAAGTGGCCAATCCTGTGCCGCACCTCTTCAGATGCTACTCTTCTGCGGAATCCGATTCCGGAACCGTCACGGTAACAGACCGTTTCGGCAATGAATATTCTACGACAGTGTCATGGTAATGGTGAATCATATGAAGAAGACAATATCTATCATCCTGTTGCTCCTTTGGGCGGTTGCGGCTTATGCCGAAGGCATCGGGACTTATAAGGATCTTCTGGAGTTTGCTGCCGCAAGCAACTCCGGGCAAAACATTGACAAATGGAAAGATGCCGACGGCGTCATTTGTCTTACGGCAGACATTGACATGTCGAAAGTGAAGAAGTTCGACGGCGTGAAATCGTTTGGCGGAGTTTTCGACGGACGCGGGTTCTCCATTATGAATTGGAAAGCCCAGAGGGGACTGTTCGGACAGATAGCGGAAGGCGGCATTGTCAGAAATCTGAAGATTGACGCTTCCTGTTCAATGAAAGTTTCCAATGGAACTGTCGAATATCATGTCGGATTTATTGCAGATGAGAATGGAGGAATCCTGGAAAACTGCGAGAATCACGGCAGCATCAGCCATCGTTCCGGCTTTACGGAGAATGACGTGTATGTCGGAGGTGTCGCCGGCATAAACAAAGCATCAATTCTTCGCTGCCGTAATTATGGAAACATCGATTCCCGAAGCGCCTCAGTCAGCCAAAAGGGAGAAATATCCGCACATATCGGAGGAATTGCCGGTGGCGGATACCTGAAGACTTTCATGTGCCCGGTTTTCGCCTGGTGTGAAAACTATGGACAAATACGCTTTGAGGGTGATTTTCCGGCATGCAACCTGGGTGGCATTGTGGGCAATGGTTTCAAGGTCCCCGTGAAATTCAGTATCAACAGGGGGACTGTCACGGCGACAACTGTGCAAGGAGAGCCTGGAAATGATGCAATGATTCCTCAGATACGTGTCGGTGGTGTTGCCGGAATGACTAAAGGCGACATTATGGGATGTGACAATTTCGGAGAAGTCTCATCTTCAGGCACGCATTGGCCTGTAGTCGGCGGTATCTGCGGAATGCCTCACGCGGCCATCGTGATAGGGGATTGCGTGAATTATGGAATTGTCCGCATTACGAATGATTCTCCCGGCTGCGTAGGCGGCATTGCCGGTTCCATAAACAGGCCGGTGCATGTGAGAGGTTGTGTGAATCGTGGAGATATTACTTTTGGAGGATTCAGTCCTGACAGACGTTCTGCCTGTGGCGGTATCGCCGGTTCAGTCACTGTCAAGCGCGATGCCAAAGAAGGCGCGTATGTCCGTAATTGCCTGAATTACGGCAATGTTGCCGGCGGCTCCGGTTCGAACAAATATGAAAACAGCGACAATGCAATCCATACGGGAGGCATTACGGGATGGATATCAGGTTCCGATCTGGCTGTCGTGATGCTTAAGGATTGCACCAATTATGGAAAGGTGACATCTGACGGCGGCAGGTGCGGAAATATTTCCGGTGCATGTGTCAAGGTCCAGACAGGAGTGAAATACCCGGACGATTGGGCGGAGGCGGCTGAACCGATGTCCGACGGCAGCAATGTGTTCGGACGTGTTACGGATGTTACAGGAAAGGCTGTCGCCGGTGTGGTGGTCAGCGATGGCTTCCAAAGTGTCCAGACAGACGGATATGGTTATTATTCCATGAAGAGCGACTTGTCTGCGGTCAGATTCGTCCAAATCTCGTTCCCTGCTGAATATGAAATCAATGCCGTGGACGGAAAGCCTTGCGGATACAAGCGCGTGGCAAGATATCAGAAGGCCGTCATGGCGGACTTCGTGCTGACGCCTCGCAAGTCACCTTCGGACAAATATACGATGCTTATGATAGCCGACCCTCAGATGAGGCCGTTCGGCGTCGACAATTCGGCGGAGGCCTACAAGAATTCCGTCATTCCTGATGCAGAAGCGTTCCGGCAGCAGTGCGGTGACGAATGTTATTCAATAGAACTTGGCGACCTGGTTTATAATTTCATGACTGCTTATGACGATTATATGGATATCACTGCAGGACTGAAATGTCCGACATTCAATGTGATGGGCAACCATGACTATGACCAGACCACAATGTATGACTCTGAGCTGGGTGCCGTTTATTTCGAAACGTATGTGGGCCCTCAGAATTATTCGTTCAATATCGGGAAGATCCATTACGTGATTCTCAATGACATAGTTTACAGCAGGGCTTCCGCCAAGGATACCTACCGCTCCGGCTTGGAAGAACAAGCATTGAAATGGCTGGAAGGCGACTTGGCTTTCGTGCCTCATGATACGCCTCTTGTGGTATGTGCACATTCGCAGATGTTCAAGAAGCGTTCGAGCCATTCTTCACACAACCTGAATTATGCAATTTACAAGGAACTTATATCCCGTTATTCCAAGGTTTATTCATGGGCTGGTCACAATCACGAAAATTACTATTATGACTATGCCGGAAAAGAGTTGGGCCTGGACAATATATCATGTATCACGGTGTCACGTTCTACCGGGGCGCTCAGATTGAACAAGTACCTGAACAATGACGGTACGCCTCAAGGATATATGGTAATGGAGGTCGATGGCGATTCTTTCCGCTGGTATTATAAATCTGTCGGCAGGAATGGCAATTGGCAGATGAAAGTCTATCCGCCACGCCGCACCGACGGAGCGAGGATCGTTGCGAACATCTGGAATTACGGTGATGGCTGGAGCAATGTCGAGTGGTGGGAGAACGGCAAGAAGGTGGCCGACATGAGCCGGACCGAAATGGAAGACCCTGATTATGTGGATGTCTATTCAGAGGTCAAGAATCCTACGACACGGAAGTATTGCGCACCGCTCAAGAGCTACAACATGTTCGAGGTGATGCCGTCCGACAATGTCCGTTCAGGTGAAGTCCATGTCACGGACAATTTCGGCGTGACCTACATCTCCGAAATTGAGTGGTAATTCAATAAACCGTCCGGAAAACTGGTACTTTTTCCGGACAAAATGTTCTTATTGAGCAGTCCGTCCGGAATAAAACGTTTATTTCCGGACGGGCAGAACGTGCCGTCAGAGATGGGGATGTCGGGAGACACCGGATGCAATATCCGTCTCGAACCCCTTTTCGAAGGCGTTGAGGACAAAAACCTCGAAAGATGGTATGTCGCCAGATTCTCTTCGGAAATTTCCTCTGAGCGTGTGGCCGCGGAATTGGCCGGGGCGTGACGATATCACCAAGATACAATACAACAAAATCATCAGGAAGGCACCGGGCGAAGTTTCGGCCTGTGTCGAGGAAGATGTCCCTGTAAGGAATGTCCGCTTCGCTGGAGGGATGAACAAAAAAATGGAGACCATTTCTGATCTCCATTTTCAGTGCTCCCTTAGGGGCTCGAACCCTAGACCCCAACATTAAGAGTGTCGTGCTCTACCAACTGAGCTAAGGAAGCATTAAACTTCTATTTTTTAGTGATCCGTTCGGGGCTCGAACCCGAGACCCCAACATTAAAAGTGTTGTGCTCTACCAACTGAGCTAACGAATCTCTCCATTTTCCCGCTCTAACAATACTTTTAATATCGCCGGATACTTAAGTGTTGGCTTGTTTTCCAAACGGGACTGCAAAGATAGCTACATTTTCTGAACATCCAAACATTTTCGCATATTTTTTTCGAAAAATCTTATCTAAAATGTTTTGTAGATAGCCTCCGGCGGTAGAGAGCAGCGCCCTTCTCCGTTTCTCTTGTCTGTTTTCTCTTCTCTGTTTCTTTTGTCTGTTTTCCCTTCAATCTTTCCTTATTCTCCGTATTTTGTCACTCTTTACCTGATTTTTCTGCACGCCATCCCCGGCGCATCGGTTTTCCTCCTTACGTTCACTCCGCTTTCACGTCGCCTCTCATGCAGCCTCTCACACGCATTTGCACGTCGCTCACCGCCTCACGTTCATCCCTCTCTTTCCGGCTCACTTTTTCCTGCCGGATTAAAAACGGAATTTTGTTCCGCGAAAACGTTTTAAGCGGTACGAGAGGGTCAGAAAAACCTGTTTTGTACGAGGAAAACGTTTTAGGCGGTACAAAACGATGCGTGACGTGGATGATTTAGTATTTTTTTGAATGTTACTAAGCCGGTGCGTCCCACGGGTATTATTTCTTGGCACAAATTTATTACTTTTGTGCTGTACGCCTTGGTGCAGTGAACCGCTCTGCGGATCAGTGGCTTGGAAAATCAAACAGAACAAAGAATCATCAGACAAAACAAACAATCATGAAAATGAACAAACAGGAATACTACAAGAAAAATGTGGAATGGCTGGAAGCAAAATCCAAGGAAGAAGGCGTCAATGCCCTCGAAAGGGGAGTCTTTTACAAGGTTCTCCAATCCGGACCGGCATCCGGAAAGCAGCCGGGAATGACCAATGTCGTCGTCTGCCATTATCTGGGCAGGACCATTGACGGCAAATGCTTCGACACCAGTCTGGGCGGCTGTCCTCTCGCCATTCGCATGCGTGAACTGATAGAAGGCTGGATCATAGCATTGAAACAAATGCACGTTGGCGACAAATGGGAAATATATATCCCCTCGGAACTCGGCTATGGTAAAATTTCACAGCCCGGAATTCCAGGGGGCTCTACATTGATCTTCGAAGTTGAATTGATAGGAGTACAGTAATTCAGGGCATCTCGAGTCCTCGTATGAGAAGACGCTGGTAATTCCGTACCATCTGAAACGTTTTCCCGGAACAAAACCAATTTGCATAGTCGTTTGGTACCGCTTGAAACGTTTTCTCGGTACAAAAATGTGGAATTCATGATGGCTCGGGCCGGCAGTCCCACAGGGCTGCTATCCTTGAGCTTGAGAACCTCATATTTGCGAAAAAGCCCGGCAAGTCGGAACCTGCTGGGCTTGAATTAAATATCGATCCCCTATTAAGCCTTATTTGGTAACGTAAAAATAATAACCTGCTTCAGAACGCTTATTTAAGAATCACTCCGTCGGCAGATAACTTGATCTCCACTTCAGCCTCACCCTTCTCCAGTTCGATTACGAACCATGCTCCGGAAGGAGTCTCCACATACTCGGCATCGTCGATTTCCCAAGAAGGATATGAAACGTTGAGCTGATTCATCACTGCGGCAGGAAGCTCTGACTTGCGGACATCCCACTCGGTCCTCAGCCAGACATTGTCCTTGCTGAAATACACATCCTTGCCGCGCCATTCGTGAACGATTTCCACCTCGATTTCGCCATCATCGTACTCCGTGTCCATGATGACCGCGCCGGGATACTTCTGGCTGATCAAACTCTTCAGGACAGTCTGGACATCGGCAGGAAGGTAATCCTCGTAATCGTAATCATCCTCCACGTCCAGGACCACCTTGATGACCGCTCCCGTTTCCAAGAAATAAATGTCGGCCTCCTTTTCAATGTTTCCCGACTTGGTCTCAGCTTCGATGACATAGAACGTCTCCATTCCGGCCCTCTCAAGCTTGTCGATGTCGTCTATTTTCCATGCGGCATACTCGCTTGCCTCGAAAGCTGTCTTTACAGCCTCTGGAAGGGCCTCATATGTAACCTCGCTTTCGGTCATGCACCATGTGCCGGTGCCGTTGAACCATACGGAATAGTCATATTCCAAGTTCGCGGAACGTGTTGCCAGGCGATTGAATTTGGCTACGGTGTAGCCGTTCTTTGATACCCATTTTACATTGGTGGCATCAGGATAACGTGCAGCCAATTCGGCTTTTGCTTTGCGTATGTCATTATCTGCAGAGGCTTTGTTGCAGCCTGCAAGCGCCATCACAGAGACGCACAAGGTCATAATAAATAAATTTTTCATCGTACTATAATTTTTTGTTTACTCAAGTTTCGCAAGTGCGAAACACCGCTTATGGAGCCCGCGAGGGCGATGGTAAGTCCCTTCCCCGAGGGGAGGGATTTAGGTTGAGGGTAACGTGCACATAAAAAAAGTGCGTTGGGCTTACAGTCTTCGACCGAGAGGCAACCCTCAAACTCGTGCTAACGTTCAGCAAGTTTGACAACTTGCGAAACTTGAGCTGTTTATATGGCGAAATTACATTACGATTCTGGAGAGAATCTGTAATTTGCACGGAAAATCAGAAATTTATACGGAATCTATGCCTGCCGTCCGCAAAAGAATACGAAAACTGCATCCCGTTCTTGTCGGCAATAGTCTTGGCCAGGGCCAATCCCAGCCCGGTGGACCCCTCTTTCTTCGCGCCCTGATAGAATCTGTCGAAAATCCGCTCCCGATCCAGCGGCGCCTCTCCGCTGTTTTCGACGGTCAATCCGTTTCCGACCAATGCTATCGTGACAATGCCGCCCTCAGGGCTGTGCATAAATGCGTTCTTGATGAGATTCGTGACCAGAATCGTGGCAAGCGTCTCGTTCATCCTGACTACGACAGGAGAATCCTGCATCTCCAATGAACAATGTATATTCTTCCTGCTGAAAATCTCCTCGTACATTTCCTTCTGTGACTGCACTATGGATGAGAGATTTACATCCATGACATCAGGGAATTGCCCGTTGTCGATTTTGGTGAGCAGCAGAAGCGTCTTGTTCAGTCTGGATATGTGCACGACCTCCCATTTTTCCTTCACAAGCTCTCCGATATTCTCCTCTCCCAATGAATCATTGTCCAGCATCCAGTCGATTCTTCCGCCCAGGACGGCGAGCGGTGTCTGCAGCTCATGGGAAGCATTGCCTATAAACTGCTTCTGCTTTTCGTAAGCCTCGTTGGACCTGTCGGTCGCTTCCGTCACGGCCTTTTCCAATTGCCTGAACTCGTAGATGTCGGTATCTGCCGCCAGCTTGTCCTGCGTCTTTCCAGGCGTATAGGCATTGAGCCAGTCGAGAATCTCGTAGAACGGCCGTATGCTTTTCTGGAAAACGGCCAGCGTTATCACGATGACGGTCACCAGCAAGATCAGGTACAATGCTGCTATCCACCATAGGATTGCCTCGATCAAGTCTTCCTTTTCGAAAGTGGGAATTGCGGCAATTAGTTCGAAATATCGTCCTTCGGCATCATAGAAAAAGGTCTTGAGAAACCTGGCTGGTTCATCTTCGTCAGTTTCATTGATATATAAGTCGGAATCATAATATTTCGTGCGCGGGTGCGAGTCGGCGTATTCTTCGGTAACATGGGAAATGCTGTAGTGCATGCCGGCAATGATGTCTGCCACCGGCAACTCTTGATTGGCCAACTTCTTGGCTATCAGTTGTTCCGAATAGCTTCTCAGTAGGTCGTCCACTTCATCGTTGATTTCTTCCACGGTGACGAAATAGAAAATCATAGCCCATAATGCGATGACAGGAATCAGCACCATGGACAGCCGGAGGGCTATTTTCTGGATCAGTTTCATAGAGAGTCCTTCAATATCATTTTATATCCGAATCCGTAGACTGACTTGATTTCAATGTCGGCGCCCGCTTCTTCCAGTTTCTTGCGCAGGTTCTTGACCTGTGAATATATGAAGTCGAAATTGTCCGCCAGATATGTCGAGTCGCCCCACACCGCTTCCGCCAGCACCGACTTGTCGATCATGTGCTCCGGCCGCAACAGAAAATACTGGAGAATCTCATATTCTTTCTTTACCAATGTCAATGTCTTCCCGCCGACCTCGACGATGCGGCTGTCCGGGTTCAGTTTCACGTTTCCGAAGACAATGCCGTTGGAGCCGCTGCCTCCGTTTCGTCTGGTCACGCTCCTGATTCTGGCAATCAGCTCCGCAATGTGGAACGGCTTGGGCAAGTAGTCGTCCGCCCCTTCCTCCAATCCTGTAATCTTGTCTTCCAATGAGTTGCGCGCGGAGAGAATGATCACGTTGGGCCTTTTGCCTTCACGGTTGAATTCCTTCAGAAGGTCCAGGCCGTTCCCGTCCGGAAGCATTATGTCCAGCAATACGCAGTCGTAGGAAAACATGTTCAGCTTTTCCCATGCCTCATCATACGTCGCAGCTTCTTCCACGACATAATGCTCCTTCTTCAGAGCCCGCCCGATCAGCTCCCGCAGGGAGTTCTCGTCTTCTATTACCAGTATCTTCATGATACTGCTAAAATACGAAGAAAATCTGGAAAGGAACTGAAAAAATCACAACTGTTTCATATTGCGCTTGAGCAGGGAGATGATTTCGGTTTTTGACTCGACGAGATCCTGGAGGTTTGCGATGGTTTCCTTCTGGGAAGCTATGATGCGTTCCAGTTCGGCGATCCGCGCATCTGCCGCGCTTTTCATGTCGTCGGCGTTGCGCTTGTAAGAGATGCGGATGTCTTCCAGGCGCTCTTCGCTCTCAATCGGCTGATATCCCAACGCCAGTTCTTCGACAGGGACTCCGAGTATCTTCGCAATTTCGCCGAGCCTTTTGTTGATCAGGCAGGTCATGCCTTTTTCAATGCTCCGGTACGAGTTCCTTGAAATGCCGAGCGCTCTCGCCATCTCATCCTGCGAGATACCTCTCTCCGTCCTTATACGGATGATGTTCTCTTTGATGCTGGCATTGTCCATAATAACAGATGAATAATAAGTTATAAAACTCAAATTCTGCAAACCATCGCGTGATTCGCTGACCATGACAAAGTTATCCCGAATATCTGCCGCCGGAGGACAATAATTTCAGGCCAATGACAATCATACATTGTCATTTGTAAATTATTTTATGCCCAGGCTTGCACTGACGTTCAGTAAGTTTGACAACTTGTGAGATATAGAGCCCGTGAGGGCGATGGCAAGTCCCTTCCCCGAGGGGAGGGATTTAGGGAGAGGGTAACGTGCACAAAAAAAAGAGCGTTGGGCCTACATCCTTCGAAGAGAGCCAATCCTCAAATTCGCACTAACGTTCAGTAAGTTTGACAACTTGCGAAACTTGCGTCTATCGTGTGCCAAATTGGCAGTCTGCGGCTGTGGCAGATAATTTGCTGATGAAGGGGCGGATCCGCGGCAGGTGACCCAGCTCCGAGGATCTGATGTAATATGCTGTGGGTGATTATTATAGCGTCCATTTATGGACTGTTTTCCAAAAGATATAAGAGATTAAGAAGATATGAAAAAGCAAAAAGAAGAAGAACTCGGGAAGAAAGGAAGTCAGGTAAAGTCTGAAGAAACCCCATGTCCTGAGCATAAAGAGTGTGAAAATACTGACAAGAAGTCTTGCCGTGAGGAAGAATCCTGTCAGAAAGGCGAAGATAAGGAATGCAAGAAACTAGAAGAAAAGATTACGGCTCTTGAAAATGAGAAGAAATCCGTGGAAGAGAAACTTGCCAAGGAGAAGGATGACTATGTCCGTCTGATGGCCGAGTTCGAGACATTCCGCAGACGCACGGCAGAGGAAAAGCTTGCACTTGTTTCATCTGCTGCTTCGGAGACCATCAAGGGATTGCTTCCGGTTCTCGACGACTGTGAGCGCGCAATGGAAATCCTGAACACTTCCAGCGACGAAGCTGCCAAAGAGGGAACAGGATTGATTTACGATAAGCTCATGAAGTATCTGAAGACCAGAGGCTTGGAGAAAATCGAGGCCAAAGGCAAGAAGTTCGATACGGATTTCCATGAGGCGGTCGCACAGGTGCCGGTAGAAGATAAGGACAAGAAAGGTCTTGTTTACGATGTAATTGAGACTGGCTATACCCTTGGCGGCAAGATATTGCGTTACGCCAAGGTTGTTGTCGGAATATAGTTTTCGGGCTTTCTGGCCCGGAAGGAGGCTGATTTATGGCAGAGAAAAGAGATTATTATGAAGTGCTCGGTGTGGAGAAGAATGCCAGCACCGATGATATAAAGTCGGCTTTCAAGAAGCTGGCGCTTAAATGGCACCCTGACAGATGGGTGAGCGGAACCGAGGAGGAGAAGAAGAATGCCGAAGAGAAATTCAAGGAGGCGTCCGAGGCTTACGAGGTTCTGAGCGACCCTGACAAGAGGGCAAAATATGACCGTTTCGGTTTCAGTGGAGCTGCTGCAGGCGGCTATGGCAATGCAGGCGGTTTCGGCGGCATTGACATCAATGATATCCTGAAGGATTTGTTCGGGTCAGGATTCGATTTCAGCGGAGGAAACGGCGGCGGTTTCGGTGGCTTCGGCGGATTTTCCGGTTTCGGCGGTTTCGGCGGTGGCCAGCGTAGTCAGCAGAGAGTGGTGCGCGGGCGTGACATACGTACGCGCGTGCGCCTCACATTGGAAGAAATAGCGAAGGGCGTGACCAAGGAAGTCACCATCGAGCGTTACGAACAATGTCCTGATTGCGCGGGAAAGGGTACTCTCAATGCTTCCGACGTGAAGACGTGTCCGGTATGTCATGGCTCCGGTCAGGAACAGCGTGTCGCAAACAGTTTCTTCGGGCAGACAGTGACATATACGACTTGTTCAAGATGCGGCGGAGAGGGAAGGATTGTCACGAATCCTTGCCGTTCATGCGGCGGAACAGGTCTCGTGCGCAAGAGAGTAACCGTCAAGGTCAATATTCCTGCGGGTGTCGAGGACGGCATGCAGCTTACGCTCCAGGGCCAGGGACATGCGGCCAAGGCCGGCGGAATCAACGGTGATTTGCTGGTAGTGATCGAGGAACTGCCTCATGCTTCGTTGAAGAGGGAGGGCAAGAACTTGTTCTACAGCAAGATAATCCCTGTCACCGATGCTATCCTCGGCGGAGAGACGGAGATTCCATGTCTCGACGGTACTTATAAGATAAAGGTGGAGCCGGGAACGCAGTCCGGTACGATTGTCAGGCTCAGGGGCAGGGGATTGCCTGCCGTGAAGGGCTATGGCTCCGGTGTCGGCGATTTGTATGTGAAATACCTTGTGTGGATTCCTAAGAAACTCAAGAGCAGCGAGAAGTCTGCCATCGAGTCAATGCGTTCAAGTGACAGTTTTACGCCGGATCTGAGCAGGGAAGACAGGAATCTTTTCGATAAAATGAAAGAAAATTTCTAAAAAGTATTGCGGATTCAAAAAAAGTTAGTACATTTGCAATCCCATTAACAAGGCAACCTCTTACGTTCGTTGGTTATTAAAGTAACGTTGCGCATTAAAAGTTTTTAGAAATGGATTTGATAAAAATTGTAGACCAGGCTTTTGCAAACGAGAAAGTCGCGTCATATCCGAAGTTCAAAGGTGGCGATACAGTCACAGTTACTTATAGGATTAAAGAGGGTGACAAGGAGAGACTCCAGAAGTTTAGAGGAGTTATTATCCAGATTAGCGGTGCTACTCCGTACACCAAGACATTTACCATCCGCAAGATTTCAGGTGGTATCGGTGTTGAGAGAATCTTCCCGTTCCAGTCACCATTTATCGAGTCAATCGAGGTGAACAAGGTTGGCCACGTACGTAGAGCAAGAATCTTCTATCTCAGGGCACTTTCTGGAAAGAAGGCTAGAATCAAGGAGAAGAAGATGTTAATCTTCAAAGAGGAAGGCGATACAAAGTAAGCCGAATCAAAATACAGGTCGTTAGACCTGAACTGGTCCCATAGCTCAATTGAATAGAGCATTTGACTACGGATCAAAAGGTTATAGGTTTGAATCCTATTGGGATCACAAAGCCCCGGAGATTTTTCTTCGGGGCTTTTTTTGGTTCGTCCAGCACGAACATACTCTAAAGGGTGCAAGTCTTTTTCATGACGACACAGTGTGACAAAATGATCAAAGTGACTAAGCTGGCAGAGAAACTAAGGTTTTGGTGTTGCAAAGTGGTTGGGGGAACCTGGGGTGTTGTGATAGAGTGACTGGATTGCCTGCTGGTGGGACCGGGTGTTTTCTATTTCGTTCCGCGAAAACGTTTTATATGGAACAAAACTCATTGGCACGGGCATTTGGTTCCGCGAAAACGTTTTAGATGGAACAAGATACGTCTGAGAATACATTTGGTTCCATCTAAAACGTTTAATTGGAACCAAATGTAGCGATGAGATAGAACGTTGGAGGGGATGATGCTGGTACTAATCTGAACGAGGGCAGTGAGGTGAAACGAACTGGGCACTGAAATGGGCTGCGAAACAAAAAACGGCCGCACCGGGAAGGTGTAGCCGTTCTTTAAAATTTCTACAGAGAAATATTAGAATCTCTCTTCAGAAGAAACAGTCAGCTTCTTGCGTCCGTGACGACGACGAGCAGCCAGTACGCGACGTCCATTAGGAGTAGACATACGTTCACGGAATCCGTGTTTGTTCACGCGCTTGCGTACAGATGGTTGAAATGTTCTTTTCATTATCTTACTTTTTTATATTTTTCACAAATAGGATTGCAAAGGTAACCTTTTTAGAGTTAAATACAAAATTTTTTACAAGAATTTTTCGTATCTTTGACGTATCGGCTTCCGATTTGCGGACGCGGAGAAAATCAAGCATTATCATTGGCAGAAATGAAAGAAAGATTATTCCTTATAGATGGACATGCGCTGATATTCAAGATGTATTATGCCTTCCTGCGCCGCCCTATGATCAACTCCAAGGGCGCAGACATGTCCATTCTCTTCGGATTTACCAAATACATTCTGGAACTGATCTCCAGAGAACAACCGGATTATATCGCCGTAGCGTTCGACCCGCCGGGGGGAACGTTCAGAAACCAGATGTATCCGGAATACAAGGCCACCCGTGCAGAGACCCCGCAGCTTGTCATTGACTCCCTTGAACCGCTCATCGGAATATGCAAGGCACTTGGCATCACGACATTGATGGTGCCCGGCTTCGAGGCGGACGACGTCATCGGCTCCATGGCGAAACGTGAGGCGAAACAGGGCAAGGAAGTCTACATGGTCACTCCCGACAAGGACTACGGCCAGCTGGTGGACGAAAACATCTATCAGGTAAAGCCCGGAAATGTCGGTGGCGAAAACATTGTCCTGGACTCCAAGGCGGTATGCGAGAAATACGGCATATCCTCGCCGATACAAGTCATTGAAATGCTTACCCTCTGCGGTGATACGGCCGACAACGTGCCCGGCGTGAAAGGCATCGGCGAAGTCGGTGCGGGGAAACTTATTTCGAAGTACGGCACCGTGGAGAACATCTATCGGCATATTGACGAACTGACACCACGCCAGCAGGCGCAATTCCGTGAAGCTGAGCCACATATCGGGCTGAGCCATCAGCTCGTCACGATAAAGACCGACATGGATCTCCCGCATGAGGACATGCACGTGAATCTCCGTTTCACCCCGGAAGTAGCCGACCTCTTCGCGAAATACGAATTCAATTCGCTGAAGAAACTGATCCCCGAATCCGGCGGCGACATGCCCGCAGCTGAAATCTCCCGCGGCAGGAAAATGGAAATCACCGAAGTTCAGGTCAATGAAATCCTGACAATGGCCTCCAAGGCCGGAGCCGCAGCGGTCCGGATCAATGACAATGACTCGGCAGCCGTAGCCGTAAGCATTGATCCTGAAAAACTTGAAGTCGCTGCCGCTTATGGGAGACCGGCCGATTTCAAGGTAATTCTGGAAGATGACGGCATAGAAAAATACGGATATAATCTGAAAGAACAACTGAACCTGTTGGCTGGCGAAAATATTGGCCTTCGCGGCAACTTGCTGGACATCAGCCTGATGCACTATCTCATAAATCCGGAGAAGAGCCATAAGCCGGAAATTCTGGCGAAAAGCTATCTGGATGTGGATATGTACGCGGATATTGAAGAAAAGCAGGAAGAACCGGTATCGCTTTTCGATGAGCCGGCCGAAGATGACGGCCATGATGCCGTCCGTGATTCCGCCGCTGCTGTCCTGACGGGTCTGAAAGTGCGTAAGGAATTGGAAGACAACTCACTCGGTCATTTGTACTCCGACATTGAGGAACCGCTTATGCTCGTCCTTGCGAAGATGGAACGTGACGGCGTGAAGGTGGATCTCAGGCAGCTGGACGAATTTGCGGCCGGTCTGCGCAAGGAAATGAGCGAAAGGGAGGCCCGCATCCGTGAAATGGCTGACGAGCCGGAATTGAACATATCCTCACCCAAGCAAGTCGGCGAAGTCCTCTTCGACAAACTGGCATTGGACCCGAAAGCTAAAAAGACGGGACGGGGCAGCTATCCTACCGATGAGGCGACCCTCATGGCATTGGAAGACAAGCATCCGATTATCGATGAGATTCTGGAATTCCGTGCGGTAAAGAAACTGCTCTCCACATATATCGAGCCGTTCCCGTCCTTCGTGTCGCCATCGGACGGACGAGTGCATACGACTTTCAATCAGGCACTTACCGCCACAGGCCGACTCAGTTCATCGAATCCGAATCTCCAGAACATCCCTATCAGGACGGAACGCGGAAAGGAAATCAGGAAGGCCTTTGTGGCAGGCGAACCGGATGGCGTCATCGTCTCTGCGGATTATTCCCAGATAGAACTCCGCATCATGGCGCATATCAGTCAGGATCAGCATCTTATACAAGCTTTCCGTGAAGGGCGCGACATCCATTCAGCCACGGCGGAGAAGATTTTCGGTATAAGCCATGACGAAGTTACTCCGGACCAGCGACGGATTGCCAAGACCGCCAATTTCGGCATCATGTACGGTATATCGTCATTCGGACTGGCGCAGAGGCTTGGAATTTCCAGGACGGAAGCGAAGAAACTTATCGACGACTATTTCGCCGCGTTCCCCGCAATCCGCTCGTTCATTGACGATACCGTAGCTTCGGCACGCGAAAACGGCTATGTCGAAACGCTGTTCGGACGCCGCCGCTACCTCCCCGACATCAGCTCCCGCAATGCCACCGTGCGGGCGCTTTCTGAAAGGACCGCGGTCAATGCCCCTATCCAGGGAACCGCCGCCGACATCATAAAAATGGCCATGATCAATGTCGACAGGAAGATGCGTGAGGCCGGGCTGAAGAGCCGCATGGTGCTGCAAATCCATGATGAACTGCTGTTCGATACCATTCATGATGAAATAGATACACTGATGTCCATCGTCAAGGAACAGATGGAGCACGTCACAGAATTGTCCGTTCCTTTAACTGTAGAATGCAATTATGGCAAAAACTGGCTCGAAGCTCACTAGTGTGAATGATGATGTGCTGGTCCGGATGGCTCTGGACGGCAATCAGACGGCATTTTCAGCATTGCACGCAAAATATGAGATGGCTGTCTGCTCGATTATCGGAAAGATTGTCAGCGACCCCATCGAGGTGGAGGACATCTGCATAGAGAGCTTCGAAAGAGCTTTCCAGAAGCTCTGCACTTTCGACCAAGGCAAGAAGTTTTCCACGTGGCTCTTTGCCATTGCCAAGAACAAGGCATTGGACCACAAGACTTTGGCGACCAACAAGAGCAAGGTCATCGACAATTCGTCCATAGATATGACCAATGACAAGGCGGACAATGTCGCCGACGGCCAGCTGAGCCCGGAAGAATACATAATTTCCGCACAGGACCATGAAACATTCCTGAACTGCATCAGCGGCCTGCCTGAACTTTATAGGGAAGTCGCGCAAATGTGCTATGTGGACAATCTCGGCTACAAGGAAATCGCGGAGAAGACCAATCTGCCGCTCAACACCGTCAAGACAAGGATAAACCGCGCCCGCGCCCAGATTATCCGTAAAATGCTGGAGGAAGAATAGTTATGAATGTCAATGAATTTGTCACCCTCGTGCGCGGGTCGTTCCCGGAATTGACGCTGGGGCAGGAATCAATGTTCCGTGCGATGGAGCCCCTCTACAATGACTGGAATTCCAGGATCAATGTCATTTCCCGCAAGGATATCGACAGCTTGTATATCAGGCATGTGCTTCATTCACTGGCGATTGCGCAATATCTGAAAACGATGCGCCCTGAAATTTTCGAAACGTGGCGGATACCTGGAGCGGGAATCAATGTGCTTGATCTCGGAACAGGAGGCGGTTTTCCGGGAATACCGCTTGCCGTGCTGTTTCCGGAAGTGAATTTCCTTCTCTGCGATTCGGTCGGCAAGAAAACCATCGTGGCGAAAGCTGTTGCGGAAGCCCTTGGTCTTCAAAATGTTACAGTGGTCAATGCCCGTGCGGAATCATTGTCTCAGAAGTTTGATTACGTGGTCTCACGCGCAGTCACGGCGCTGGATAATTTCTATCCTTGGGTGGCGGGAAAGTATACCGGCGATATCTTCTATCTTAAAGGTGGAGATTTTGCCGAAGAACTCTGCCATATGATGCAGATTGCAGGCATTCAGCCCGGTGCAGTCCGCACATGGAAAATCCAGGATTGGGTGAATGACCCGATTTTCGATGAAAAATACGTGATTGACATACCTGTAGGCAAGAAATAATTATGGCGTGGAAACTGCTGGCTGAAGGACTTTCTGTCGGGTATGACGGCAAGGCATTGCTCCGTAACCTATCGTTCACGGTCGGGTCGGGGGAGTGCGTGCTGCTCTGCGGCGGAAACGGCATGGGCAAGAGTACATTGCTCAGGACGCTGGCCGGGCTGCAGAAACCTCTTGGAGGAACTGTCCGGAATCCCGGAGGCGGAAAGGCTGTGCTGGTCCCGTCGCGCATCCCCAAGGTGGCCGGCTTTACCGTGAAAAAGTTCATCGGACTTACGACTTTTCAGGAGACGGACTGGCTGGGAAGGATCGGCAAAGAACTGGAGGCGCGCATCGACGGCTCTATGTCAATGCTTGATATACAGGAGTTTGCGGATAGGGATATTTCTACGTTGAGCGACGGGGAATTCCAGAAAGTCTGCATAGCGGCAGCTCTCGCGAGAAATGCTGAAGTGGTTCTGCTGGACGAACCGACGGCATTCCTGGATGTGGAAGCGCGTGAAACGGTGCTGCAGACATTGTCGGACATCGTCAGATGCGAGAATGCTCCGGCCATAATATTTTCCTCCCACGACATCCATTCGGCGGTCAGGCATTGCACCAGAATCTTCGGCCTGTATAAAAATACGGACCGGGAAACCTATTTCATGGATTCCGGTCCGTGTGTATCTGAATTTGATGCTGTGCTGGAACGCTGTTTCCCGAATATTCCTATTCATCGGCAATTATAATCTGCACACCTGCATCCTCGATTCTCTCTCTCAATGATTCCGGCATTCCCTTGTCGGTAATGATGATGTCAATGTCTTCGATATTGCCGATTTTTCCGAATCCGCGTCTGCCGAATTTCGATGAATCCGCAAGCACGACCGTCTGTGATGCCGCTTTCATCATGGCGTTCGTAAGCTCGGCTTCTTCGATCGTCGCGCAGGTCACGCCGGAAGCGAGGTCGATGCCGTCGCAGCCGATGTAAAGCTTTGAGCAGCTGGCGTTTTTCAATCCTTCTACCGCATACTCGCCGCGCACGGAGAAAGAGTTTTTGTACAATGCTCCTCCCAGGATGAATACCTTCACGTTGCTCCTGCTGTGCATGAGGACCGCGATGCCCAATGACGGGGTCACGACATTGATCATGCCGTTCGGCTCCAGTTTCTCGGCGAATGCGGTAACGGTGGAACCTGATGCCAGGATTATGGCGTCATCCGGTTTTATCAATGTCTGGGCGGCCTTTGCGATCGCCTGCTTCTCTTCGATGTGCTGTGATGTCTTCTCGTCGATGCTGATGTCCATCACATGCGGCATTGACCTGATTTATCGCGCCGGCCTTATGGACGAGGTGGAAGCTTACCTTTTCGGCAAAGGCGGGATTTACGAGTGCTAGTCCCTGGTTTGGGCGGTGACTCCGAAACTTGAATAAACAAAAGAGGCTGGCCATGTAATCCGGTCAGCCTCAATTCTATATGAGTTACTGTTATTTGCTCTGTGCAATCGCAGCCTGCGCCGCGGCGAGACGTGCGATAGGAACACGGAATGGTGAGCAAGATACGTAGTCGATGCCGATCTTGTTGAAGAACTTGATGGAATCAGGATCTCCACCGTGCTCTCCGCAGACACCGCACTTGAGCTCAGGTCTCTTGGAACGACCGCTCTGGATACCATATTCCACGAGCTTGCCTACACCCTTGGTGTCGATAGTCTTGAACGGATCTGCGTCCAGAAGCTTGTTTCCGAGATATTCGCCCATGAATGTTCCTACGTCATCACGTGAGAAACCGAATGTCATCTGTGTGAGGTCATTGGTACCGAATGAGAAGAACTGTGCGGTACGGGCCATCCTGTCACCGGTAAGAGCGGCACGAGGGATTTCGATCATTGTACCGAACTGGTAGTGGATGGTGGTGCTGTACTTGCCTTCAACCTCTGCCTTTACCCTGTCGCAGATAGCCTTCTGGAAGCTGAGCTCACGAGCTGAAATTGTTACAGGAATCATGATTTCAGGAATCGGGTTGAAACCTTCTGCCTGAAGTTCTGCAGTAGCTGTGAAGATCGCCCTGTACTCGACCTCTGCAATCAGAGGGAATGACACGTGAAGACGTACTCCACGGTGACCCATCATAGGGTTTACCTCGTGCAGGGACTCGCCACGTTTCTCGATTTCCTCTACGGTTACGCCGAGCTCTTTGGCCAATTCTGCTTTCTTCTCATCAGTTCTAGGAACGAACTCGTGGAGAGGAGGGTCGAGCAGACGGAATACTACAGGCTTGCCGTCCATAATCTTGAGAGTGCCCTTTACAGAAGCCTTGATAAATGGTTCAAGCTCTGTAAGTGCTTCCTTTCTTTCTTCATCTGTATCGCAGAGAATCATCTTGCGGAGTTTTGCAAGCGGAGTCTCTGAATTCTTGCCGTAGAACATGTGCTCAAGACGGAACAGACCGATACCTTCGGCGCCGAATGAAAGAGCCTTTGCAGCATCTTCAGGAGTGTCTGCATTGGTACGGATTCCGAGCTTGCGGAACTTGTCGGCGAGAGCCATGAACTTCACGAACAGCGGATTCTCGGAAGCGTCCATCGTCTCGATCTGTGCGTTGTAGACGAGACCCTTGGTGCCGTTGAGGCTGAACCAGTCGCCTTCCTTGAACTGCTTGTCGTGGCCGGCGAAAGTCACGATCTTGTTTTCGAGGTCAATGTGCATAGCATCGCAACCTACGATACAGCATTTGCCCCATCCGCGTGCTACGAGAGCAGCGTGTGAAGTCATACCTCCACGGATGGTAAGGATACCTGCAGCTGCGCGCATACCCTCGATGTCCTCAGGAGAAGTCTCTTCACGGACGAGGATGACCTTCTTGCCCTCTGCGGCGGCCTTTACGGCATCCTCAGGAGTGAACACGAGTGTTCCTACCGCTCCGCCCGGAGATGCAGGAAGACCCTGTGCCATAACCTTGGCCTTCTTCTCAGAAGCAGGGTCGAGGATTGGGTGGAGAATCTCGTCGAGCTGTGCAGGAGAAACACGCATTACGGCGGTCTTCTCGTCGATCATGCCCTCTTCGAGCATGTCGATCGCCATCTGGAGGGCAGCGAGACCGGTTCTCTTGCCGATACGGCACTGGAGCATCCAGAGGTGACCCTCCTGGATGGTGAACTCGATGTCCTGCATATCGTGGAAGTGCTCCTCAAGTCTGATTCTGATCTCGTCGAGCTCCTTGTAAACCTCAGGCATTGCCTTTTCAAGTGACTCCAGATCCTTGTTCTTCTCTGTCTTGGTAGCCTCGTTGAGCGGGTTAGGGGTGCGGATACCTGCTACGACATCCTCTCCCTGGGCATTGATAAGCCACTCACCGTAGAACTTGTTGTCTCCGTTTGCAGGGTTACGTGAGAACGCAACACCTGTAGCGGAAGTATTGCCCATATTGCCGAATACCATTGACTGTACGTTCACAGCCGTGCCCCAGTCATCTGGAATTTTCTCAATCTTTCTATATGTAACGGCGCGTTTTCCGTTCCATGACTTGAATACGCCGCCGATAGAACCCCAAAGCTGCTCTTTTGCAGTGTCAGGGAAATCTACGCCGAGAACTTCTTTAACCTTGGCCTTGAACTGGTCGCAAAGATCCTTGAGCTCTTCAGCCGTGATATCGGTGTCAGAGGCATAACCTTTGGCAGCCTTGAGCTCTGACATCATCTTGTCGAGTTGCTGGCGGATTCCCTTACCGTCCTCAGGCTCAATGCCTTCTGCTTTCTCCATAACGACGTCTGAGTACATCATGATGAGGCGTCGGTAAGCATCGTAAACGAAACGAGGGTTGCCGGTCTTCTTGATCATTCCCGGAAGAGTCTCAGAGCAAAGTCCGATGTTCAAGATGGTGTCCATCATACCAGGCATTGAACTTCTTGCGCCTGAACGGCAGCTCACGAGGAGCGGATCGTTAGGATCGCCGAATTTCTTGCCCATGATTTTCTCCGTAGCCTCAAGTGCTTCAGCCACTTCTTGTTTCAATTCATCTGAATAGCCTCCGCCCAGAGCGTAATACTCTGCACAGCACTCAGTTGTGATAGTGAAACCAGCCGGAACCGGCATGCCGAGCAGGTTCATCTCGGCCAGGTTAGCTCCTTTTCCTCCAAGGAGTTCGCGCATGGTGCCATTGCCTTCAGCAGTCTTGCCACCGAAGCGGTACACCCTTTTTTTGTTCTCTAACATATTTTTAAAACAGGTTTTTGTTTTTCGAAATCAAGTTTTCCTTAAAGAGCGCAAATTTAATCATTTTACACATGCATTGCAAGAAAAACTTACTTGCCTTTATGCCCCTTCTCGTAAAGCTCGATAGAATTGATGATGTTCTGCCATACGCTGTACAGTCCTCCTGCGACGGAAGTCACTGGAGTCAGATACGAATAGCCGAGCCATATCAGGAAGCCGGTGTTTTTCTGTCCAAGTGCCTGGCCGGAGGTGATTTCATCAGAAGACCGTTCTTCTTCCGACTCCTTCCTTCCGACTCTTCCGGCGGCTTTTCCGACACCGAACTGGATGACCGTACAAGCCAGCGAAATGACACCTATCAGCACTACTATCCAGAAAGATATATGGCTGAGTACCAATGCTCTGGTGGCAAGAAAAATCGCCAATGTCAGCGAAATGCCCCAGAAATAGAAAGCCCATTCAGTGTATCTCATCAGCCAGCGCTGGAGTCTCCGGGCAGTATATCTGATGAGCCATGCCAGAAGCAGCGGGAAAACCAGCAGCGGGAAAATCTTCATGCAGATCGCGATGAAACTCTCGAAGAAGGTCGCGTCCGACTCAGTATTGAATATAGGTATGACCAGAGGAATGACGACCGCTACCGCAATGTTGATGAGCACGACGTATGAAACGGTGTCCGACAGGCGTCCGCCAAGTTTCCCGGTAATCACTCCCGCGGCGGCTGCCGTAGGGCAGATGAAACACAGCATTGCGCACTCTGTCAATATTTTAAGATCTCCGTCAGGCATCAATGTCGCAAGCCATGTGAACAATATGAACATGACAATCTGGAAAGCCAGCGCGATGAAATGCCAGCGCCGGAACCTCAGGTCGTGCGGTGAAATCCTGTTGAACTGTAGAAATAGCATGATTGCGATGAGTGCCGGTTGGACTCGTTTCGCAAAAATCGAGAAAGAAGGCTCCACGTCAGATGCCAGCCAGGGCACATAATGGAGTGCCAAATAAGATGCCGCCCCCGTGAAAATCGCCAGAGGCAGCATCCATTCCTTTATGAAATTGATTAATTTGTCCTTTGCCACAATAACCTCCCTACAACAGCTTGGCCGCTATGTCCGACAATTCGCTGCGCTCTCCCTTCTTCAGGAATACGTGTTCGAAAAGCTTCTGTCCGGCCATCTTTTCACCGAGATGAGTAAGACCGTTGGACCACTGGTCCAGATAAGGCTGGTCAATCTGGAAGATGTCTCCCGTAAACACCATCTTGGTCCCTTCACCTGCCCTCGTGATGATTGTCTTGATTTCATGCGGCGTCAGGTTCTGAGCCTCGTCAATGATGAAATACGCCTTGCCCAGGCTCCTTCCTCTTATATACGCAAGCGGTGTTATGAGCAGTTTCTCGTCCTTCAGAAGGCTCTCGATGTGCTGGTATTCCCGGCTGCTCGGTCTGTACAATGCCTTGATTACGTTGAGGTTGTCCATCAGCGGCTGCAGGAAAGGACTCATTTTGCTCTTCTGGTCGCCAGGCAGGAAGCCGATATCCTGATTTCCCAGAATGACGGTCGGTCTGGACAGGATTATCTGGTCGAAATCCCGCTCCTGTTCCAGAGCTGCCGCCAGCGCGAGCAATGTCTTTCCAGTTCCGGCACCTCCGGTCAATGACACCAGCTGAATCTTCTTGTTCAGGCATGCGTCCAATGCGAATTTCTGTTCGTCATTCCTCGGTTTGATTCCGCTGGCTTCCCGCTTCCTGACCAGAATGATCTTGTCAATGTCGGCGTCATATCTTGCGCAGATTATTTCGTCTCCATGAGTCGTCCATTGTATCTTGAAAAGTTGATTCGCAGATGGTTTGGTCTTGCAAAGCCCCTTCCAGTCGACGGTGTTGTGCTGGCCGTATGCCAGTTCCTGTACCACTTCGTCCGGTGCGTCCGTGATGAACTGCACTTCTTTCTGTGAGAACTCCACCTTGTTTTCTTCCACGCGGTCAGTCAAGTAGTCCTGTGCCACCATTCCCGCCGCCTTTGCCTTCATTCTCAGGTTTATATCCTTGGTTACCAGCGCCACGAAACGGTCGGGATTGTTGTCCCTGACCCAGATTGCGGTAGCCAGAATCCTGTGGTCCTGGATGTCGTCATGGAAAAGTTCCTTCATGCTGTCAGGAAACGGATGGTTCGGCTCTATCTTGATGTTGCCCAGACCTTTGCCGATAGGCACGCCGTCTTTTCCGAACATTTTCCCTTCGGTGAGACGGTCGATGTCTCTCATGAATCCTCTCGCATTGAAACTCAACGCGTCCGTGCCCTTTTTGAACTTGTCCAGTTCTTCCAGCACGGCTATCGGTATGACAATATCATTGTCCTGAAACTTTCGGATGGCCTTGTAGTCATGCAGAACGATATTTGTGTCCAGGACGAATATCTTCGGTTTCCTGGCTCCGTTCCCCTTTGCGGGGACATTGGCGTACCTGTTGATCATGTCTGAATATTTTAAACACGCATTTTCCTAATCCTCTCCCTCCGGGACAATGTCCTCCTGACCGAGCAGAGACTGAAGTATGCCCGCCACGCCGTCCTGATTGCCGCTGGTTATCCTCAGCCCCGGTTTCCCCGGATGACCGATGGGATAATAAGCCACATCCTGTAGCAGCATTTCGGCATCCACGTAGTCGAAGTCGCTGTCGCTGATTTCTACCACCGCACCCGGGACCTCGCTGAAAAGAATCCTGGTGATGTCGGTTTCCCCATACGAACGGCAGATTCCTGAGATGTCGGCGTCAATGCCGGCTGTCATACCGTTGCTCATCCTGTTCAATGTCGCAATGAGCCCTCCCGGACCTGTCGCCGCGCCCGAAACTATCACGCCGTCTTCCACGAACTCTCTCACCACTTCGAAACAATCTATGAAATAATCCGAGTCCATGATATCCGGAGCCTTTCCACCAGCCAGGCCTGTCTTCTCTGCCAGCAATGACCCGCCAAGTCGGAACTTACATGTATCGAAAGGAATGTATATCAGCCAGTTGCCGATATTGTCCGATACGTGGACCTGGCACTTTCTGCTTTTCCCCAATACTGGCGAAGATGTCCTGAACGGGAGTTCGCACAGTGGCAATGCCGGATTCATGTCCGGGGTGTTCATGATTTCCCGGTCAATGGTCTCCGCGATGTCTATCGGCTCGTCAGAATCATCGGCACTCTGTATGTTTTCGCTTTTTTCAACGTAGATATTGAACTTTATCCGGCATCCTTCTGTCTTGTCATCGTCCTGTGTGCCGGTGACTTCCTGAAAGTGATATCCGCCCAGTCTGATATCCAGCATGTCCAGATAACTGCAAGCCGCCTCCACGGATTTGTAGAAGGCGGTCATATCGCCGATTTCCGAGGTCTCCCATTCCCATGTGATGTCAATGATGAGGTCATCCAATCTGAAATGGCCTGTTTTCCAGATAGTCCGGATCAATCCGGTCGCGATTTCCGCACGTGTGGTCTCTTCCGGGAAGAATCTCGGGATATTGCGTGGCTTGAGGGTGGAAGGTGTCACCTCGCCGAGATATTCGAATATCTTTTCCGATGAAAAGGCCTTGCTCTCCGGTGACGGATCTACGCTCTCGTCGATCAGCGGCTCAGTGGCCGTTTCATTAGACTTGTCTGTATCTGTCTGATAATCATTATGTTCTAGGTTTGCATCCGGATGACTTCTATGAAATTCTCCGATAGCTTCTTCCAATATCTGCCTCGGGGTCAGTTCCATTCTGGCTCCGTCGATGATGTATTCCGAATCAAGTGCAGGCACAAATTCCCTCATATCTCTTTCTTCAATGTTCCCTCAAATGTAATAAATTTCCGCGTCATATCATCTGTAATTGTTATCTTTATGACCACAATATGAGGAAAAATGAGGAAAATCGAAGTCTGTTGCACATCCGTGGAGGATGTCGTGGAAGCTTATGAAGGTGGCGCCATTCGCGTGGAGCTTTGTTCTGCAATCAGTTGCGGCGGCGTGACGCCCAGTCGGGGCCTGATAGCTGAAGCTGTAGCTGTAGCTGCCGCGTCGGACACCGTTATTCCGCGCATCAATGTCAATGTCCTCATCCGTCCGAGGGAGGGGAGTTTCGTCTATTCCCCGTCCGAAGTCAGGACAATGATTTCCAATATAGAGTTTTGTCGCGATGCCGGTGTCGACGGCGTTGTCATAGGTGCATTGACCCCGGACGGGAACATTGATATGGACTCGTGTCGCCGCATGGTTGCTGCCGCAGGCCCTTTGAGCGTGACCTTTCATCGTGCCTTCGATGTCTGCCTGAACCCGGAAAGTGCTCTGGAACAAATAATTGACCTTGGCTGTGAACGTTTGTTGACATCAGGTCAGCAGCCCAAGGCCCTGGCCGGTGCATCAATGATTGCAGGGCTCGTAAGACAGTCTGCCGGACGTCTGGTCGTTATGCCCGGCTCCGGTATAAATTCTGACAACATTGCTGAAATAGAGCGCATTACCCATGCTACGGAGTTCCATTCTACTGCCCGCGCAGCCGTCCCGGACCCAGACCTGCATCACGTTCCGGAACTCGGTTTCGATGAGCCGGCAGTTTCACCGGGTCTCATTCTCCGGACCTCCCGCGATGTGGTCCGTTCATTGGTAGGTTAGATTCCTGCGATGACTGTCCTGATCTGGGAAGCAAGTGACGTGTTGTAGCCTGTCGAGACGTAGACGATGCGGCCGAAACTGTCGCACATCGCGATTACCGGCAGCGTTTTCGATTCGCTGTGGCATCCGTTGCACAACATGTTCCTGATTTCAGATCCGGTGTCTATGCCGAAATGTATGTCGCTGCTGTCCAATGTTTTGGCTAGCTTGTCGAAATTGGTCCCGCTCTGCCCGAAAACCATAACCGGCCGTCCCCATTGGCCCAATTCCGGGAGCATTGACTGGACATCCCTTATGGCATGATTGCTCGGTTCGTCTCCGTCGCCGAAGACCATGACCAGGAAATATCCGCGCCCCGTGGTGCTCAATATTGACTTCTTTACAGCAGTGCTGCCGTCGCCGTCTACGGGGGTATACAATGCCTCCGGGTCCATGGCTCCGATGACGCTGATCTCCTCTTTACTATCCCTCATAACCAACTGTATGTCAGTGTTTTCCCCTTTCTCGACGCGGAATGTCGTCATTCTTGCCAGTACCTTTCCGCTGGCAAGCCTGGTCCCGCTGGTCATCAGGTATGTTCCGGCATCCAAAATGAACGGCGTGCTGAATCTTTTAGCCGAAGCGTCAGCTCCCAGCTCGGTAGCGTCCCCATCCTCGAAATCAAGTAGTCTCCGCTGCCCGTCCTGAATCCGGCTCAATGTAAAATGGCGGTAATATTCCGGATTGTCCAGTGTGCCTTTACCCGGGACATAATAGTTCATGGTCATCGTTCCTTTTTCGGAAATAGTTCCCAATGCGGCACTCTCTGCGGTGATGTCGACCCATTCATTGTCAATCATATACTGAGCCTTTCCGGTCATCTGGTCTACTCTTGCCGGTATTCCGAATGTCCGCAATGCCGCTACCGTAAATATGTCTTTCGACCTTCCGTCCGCCATGCGGATTCGCAATGTCCCAGCCGGAGTGGCTTGTAACCTTCTGGTGTTCAGACTGTCCGCTATCGCAATGCTGTCCCTGGCCCAAGTGATGATCTCGTTCACCAAAGCCCTGGCGTCATCCTCGTCATTGATCTCGCGCGTGTTTATATAAGGTGAAAGCGCCTCGTGGATCTCCGTGTGGAACGGCTGTAGAAATTCCCCGTTTATGCGGGGACAAAGCACATAATTGAAATAGATTTCATCTTTCGTGCTGAGTATATTAGGTTTGGCGGCCGTGGTCAACGCATCCCAAAGCACTTCGCATTTCGTGTCACGCAAGTCCTTGCGGCTTAGCGTCTTGAGCATCTCCAAGCCGTCATGCAGACGGTCATTTTCATTGGCCTTTACGATGAAATTCCTGATGTCTCTCCAGTTTCCCTTCGCATCCGTCAGCTGCTTGTATGCGTCTTCCGGCAATCCCGCCATTCCGAGACGTTCCTCAGCATTGTCCCGAGTCGTGAAAGTCGCTGTGTATGCGTGCCTCAGCGAGTCTTCGCGCGCGAGCCGTACCTTGTTCGCGGCAATCGCCTCCTCACTCGCTTCCGCCGGAATCCTGCCGTTCGCAGGAGGGTTCATGTCAATGTCAATCTCCATCGGATCCGCATCCGTATGGTCCAATGTGATGGTGATTCCGCAGTTTTCAATGCCTTCCGTATGGAGCTTTCCGATTCCGTAACGTCCGTCATATGAGGCCCATACGAACATGTCGCCGATTCCTGTGTGGAGTATTGCCTGCCCCTTCTCGTCGGTTTTCAATGTCACTGCCGGGAACATTTCACCATAGTTGTAAATGCAGAATCCGACGTCGGCGCCGGTTACGGGTTTGCCTTCAGAATCATTGACAGTCACTATATTGCGTCTCGTTTTCACATAGTTGCCGATGATATTGATTTCTGTGAAGCTGGCGGTACGGCGGATTACGTCTTCAGGGCCGCGGTAGTCGCCGAATACGAGCGTATGCATCAGCATTGCCCTGGACGCAGGCTCATTGAACCAGGCCATATTGAGTTCCGGTTCCGGCTCGCAAGCGCCGAGGAATGACCATTTCCCGTCTGTCCATACTTCCACCCAGGCGTGGTTGTCATCCGTATGGGCCCATCTTGGCGTGTAGACCTGGCGCGCCGGGATTCCGACGGTGCGCATGGCTGCCACCGTGAATGTCGACTCTTCTCCGCATCGTCCTTCGCCGTTCAGAATCGATGCGAGCGGTGAAAATGTTCTGGCATCCGATGGCGTGTATGTCACTTTTTCATGGCACCAATGATTGATTTCCAGTGCCGCGTCATGCATTGACAGCCCCTCCACGCGTGCCTTCAGCGTGTCGTAATACATTGTCCTGAAATCGTCAAGCCGCTCGTTGTTCACCCTGACGGGCAGCACGAAGTGCCTGAACATCCGGTCGTCCAGCTGCTTTCCCCACGGCATTTCCCGTCTGGCTCTCAGCGCCACTTCCGCATTGTCCCGGAAAAAGTCCTCGCTGTAATCACCCTTGTCCGCGATGCTCATATATTCATAAAGGAAGTCCACGGCCTCTCCGACCGCCATTTCTCTCTTGCACCCGCCCAATATACATGCGGTCGCCGCCAATGTCAGTGTTATTTTCTTTAGTGTCATATTTTCCGTTGTTCACGAATGCAATAGTATGCAAAAAATTTCTGAAATGCACCTCGGATCTCGAACACTACATCATCGGTGGAGGAGGACCGCCAGGCCCGCCATGCCTTGGACCGCCCGGCCCGCGCATGTTATTGGAAGCCTTGCTCATGTTGCCGAACCTCCATGTCAGCGACAGGATTACATAGCGGCCAAGCGTGTTGTTCCACGTCTCGGTATGATAGTTCGCTGAATCAGTTACGGACAAGTTCTTCGACTGGTTCAGCAGGTCGTATGCCTTCAGGGCCAATGTGAACCTGTTCTTGAACAGAAGCTTGGTAATCTCGGCATTGAGGATGTACTCATCCTCCTGAGGAGTCGCATAGCCCCTGTACCAGTTGTAGTTGAAATCAGAAACGAGCCCAAGACCGCCTGGAATCGTCCAGTTCATTGACGCTGACACCTGGTTGTTGCGGGTTACATTCATATTTGCAGACGAAATCGTGTACCAGGACTTGGCAATCCTTGAACGTCCGGAACCAGTAAGTTCCACGAAATTGTTCCGATATGTAAGCTTCAGCCTCTGGGTGAAATTCATCGTCTGCGTCAAGTTCTTGATGAACAAGTCACTCTTGTTCAAATCAGGGAAATCCTCATTGAACTTCACGTAATCGAACTCGTCGCCGTCATAATATTTGCTGGTATCGAACGAACTCTTGCCCACGTAGGACGCTGATTTCGACCAACTTCCCGACGTTACCGAAGAAATGCTGAAATTCGACTTGGCAATCGGAGCATTGACGAACACCCTTGCTCTTGCATTGCCGGATGTAGGACCGTTTACAGGCAGGGAGAATGAAGTTCCGTTCGTATTGTACCAGCTGGCATATACGATAGGGGACTGCACGAAACCACCCGACAAATTACCATAGACCGACAAGAACTTCTTCTTTTTCGAGTATCCCAGGCGCATCCTCATATCATGGCTGAAATACGGCTTCAGGTAAGGATTACCGAGAGAAACATTGAGCGGATTGGAATTGTCCGGGACCGGCATGAGCTGTGAAGTCGTCGGCTGGGATGAATTTCCGAAATAGAATCCGCGCACATTCGTATTGTCATTGATATCATACCAGAGCATTACCGAAGGCGACCAGTTCACGACAGTATTGTCATAACGCTTGCCGTTGGTCTCGTTGTGCGTGATCGTCGGAATCACCGAAGCGCCGACCTGCGCGCGGAACTTGTCCTTCTGGTACATGAAATTGACACCCGCGCGATGCGTCTGATACTGGTTCAGAATATCGCTGGAATACGTGTCGTTGCGCACCATTCCGTCCTTGATGAACTCCATTTTCTCGATGTCAGCACCGGCAGCCGAATCATAAGTATCCTTCGTTGACTTGTTCTGGCTCCATTTGTACTGATAATTCGCCTCCAGATAAAAACCCGCGCCCAGCGGCTCAGTATACACCAGACGGCCGCTCAATGACGACGCGCGTGAATTCTGCGAGTACCACTGATTTACCGACTCCAGCTCATCTGCAGCGCCGTCAACGCTAAAGGTCTTTGTCAATGACTGATTCAGGCCCGTGAGATCGTTGTTGCTGAAATTATAGTCCACGTTCAGGGACAATGTCCTTCCGGGTATGCCGAGTTTCTGTCTGAAGAGGAAGAAACCATTGGCCGTCCAGTTGTCATTGTCGCCGACATTGCGGTTGAAACCCTCGTTCTTCGCGGTCGATTCCGTGGCGCCTGCAGCCAGGCCGTCAGTAGTGAATTTCGAATACTCGTTGAAATTACCCTTTCCGAAATTGAACTGCGGCTGGAAAAGTATGGATGTGTTGTCCGAGAACTTATGCTCCAGACGGGCACCGAAACGATGTCCGTCAGTCTTGTTCAGACTGAATCCGTCATTATTGTAAATGAGGCTGGAACCATCATCCAGGAACGTGGTCTTTTCACTCCTTTCCTGGACATCGTTTTTCGTGCTGTTATACAAGTAGTTGGCACCGAGCGACATCTTGTCCTGGAAAAGGTCCCAGGAACCGTTCACGCCGCCCATCCAGGAAGTCGTGATTCCGTTAGTGTTGCCCCAGCCGCCTGAACCACGGCCCATTCCACCACCGCCGCCACGCATTCCGCGCATCATGGAACCGGCAAGATCATTGAAACCGCGATTGTTGGTATTGTTGCCATTGAAAATTAAGCTGAGCTGGCTCTTTTCGGTGAACCGGCCTGCGAAAGCAGCGCCCTGATATCGCCAATCTCCGTTGCCGTTGGTCGTATTCTCCAGCCAATCATGTCCGGCGCCGGCCATGACGTTGCCGAAGACGCCGTTCATCATGCCCTTCTGGATGGAAAGGTCAATGACTGTCTCTTCCTGGCCATCGTCAATGCCTGTGAACTGGGCCTGGTCTGATTTCTTCTGGACTACCTTCACCTTATCCACGATTTTGGCGGGGATATTCTTGGAAGCCAACTGCGGATCGTCCAGGAAGAATGTCTTTCCGTCAATTGTTATCTTGCTGATAGTCTGTCCGTTTGCTGTAACGGAACCATCCGAACCGACCTCCACGCCCGGAAGCTTTTTCAGCAAATCTTCCAGCATGTCATTGTCAGTTGTCTTGAACGAAGTCGCATTATACTCGATTGTATCTTTCTTGATGACTATAGGATTTCCGGTAGCGGAAACGCTCGCTGCATCCAGAACCTGCTTGTCCGGATCCATCTTTATCACGCCGAGATTGAGAGATTCCTTCAATGTGATCTCTTTGCTGAATGTCTTGTAGCCAAGAAGCTCAGCCTTGAAAATATAGCTTCCGGCAGGGACCTTCTCTATGGTCGCCTTGCCCTTGTCGTCCGAAAGTGCATATTTGAATGCGGAAGTCGAACCCTGCTTGGCGAGCGAAACCGTAGCGTAACCCACAGCCTCACCGGTTGATGAGTCCTGCAGAACCACGGTTATGGTCCTGGTCTGTGCCGTCGCGGCAAAAGAAATAGCGAGCATTGCAATCAGCCCGCATAACATAGCAATGATTTTTTTCATTGTCTGTCCAAGTTTATCATTAACACAACACATCGTAGGGATTCCATCCCGGAATCCGCATCTTTAGACAAGGAAGCATGGCGGAAGTTTAATCCGTCAGGCAAGTTTTTATCTGTTTTTTATCCTTCCTGGATTGTCTGCAATGAACTTTTCCCAAGAAGAACCGGAATTGAGGCCCGCAAGCGGATTTGTCATCTGATAATGATGGCACAATGCTATCGCAAGCGCGTCCGTCGCATCGAGAAATTTCTCTTCAATGTCTATCCCCAGTGTCTTCTGGAGAATGGTGTTTACCTGCATCTTGGACGCTGCCCCATTGCCGGTGACAGCCTCTTTGGCCTTTCGTGGGGCATATTCCGTAATCGGTATGCCTCTGGTCGAAGCCGCAAGCATTGCAGCGCCCTGGGCGCGCCCGAGCTTCAGGATTACCTGTGCATTCTTTCCGTAAAATGGTGACTCCAAGGCCATTTCGTCGGGGGAGTACCTGTCGCAGATATCTCCGATTTCGTTGAAAATACGACAAAGTTTCATATACGGGTCCTTCTCCTTTCGGAGGTCAATGACTCCCATCTCCACATATTCAGCCTTGTTCCCCTCTGTACGGATAACCCCGAAGCCAAGGATGTTGGTTCCGGGGTCAATTCCTAATATAGTCTTCATCAGATGTTAGTCGATGTAGTCGAACCCGGTGTAAGGGCGGAGAATCTCAGGAATTACGATTCTGTCCTCCTGCTGGTTGTCCTCAAGCATAGCGGCCACGACACGAGGCAATGCCAATGAACTTCCGTTCAGCGTGTGGCAGAGCTGCATCTTGCCGTTTTCGTCCTTGTATCTCAAGTGGAGACGGTTCGCCTGATATGTCTCGAAGTTGGATACTGAAGAAATCTCCAGCCATCTGCCCTGGGCTGCTGACCACAACTCGAAGTCGTAAGTGATTGCAGATGTGAAGCTCAGGTCACCGCCGCAGAGACGGAGAATCCTGTATTTGAGACCGAGCTTGTTCACGAGGCTCTCTACGTGCGCGATCATCTCGTCGAGCGCAGCGTATGAATCCTCAGGTTTTTCAATGCGGACGATCTCCACCTTGTCGAACTGGTGCAACCTGTTCAGTCCACGGACATCCTTGCCGTATGAACCTGCCTCGCGACGGAAGCATGGAGTGTATGCGGTAAGCTTCTGCGGGAACTGGTCATTGTTCAGGATGACATCCCTATATATATTGGTAACAGGCACCTCTGCTGTAGGTACGAGATAGAAATCGTCGAGACCTACATAGTACATCTGGGCTTCCTTGTCCGGGAGCTGGCCTGTACCGAAGCCTGAAGCTGCATTTACCATGATAGGCGGCTCGATTTCCTTGTATCCTGCAGCGGTGTTGTTGTCCAGGAAGAAGCTGATGAGCGCTCTCTGGAGCTTGGCGCCCTTGCCCTTGTATACAGGGAAGCCTGCGCCGGTAAGTTTTACTCCGAGGTCGAAGTCGATGATGTCGAACTTCTTGGCGAGTTCCCAGTGAGGAAGAGCGTTCTCCGGGAGTTTGATTTCCGGACCGCCCATCTTGACTACCTGGTTGTCTTCCGCACCTTTTCCCGGAACTACAAGGTCACAAGGTATATTCGGAAGCAGAACCAACTGGGCCTCAAGCTCTTTGCTTGTAGCATCAGCCTTTGCGAGAAGTTCGCTGGACTTTGCCTTGAGTTCGGCAACTTCCTTCTTGGCCTCTTCCGCCTCTGCTTTCTTGCCTTCTTTCATGAAGCCGCCGATAAGTCCGGCCTTCTGTTTCTGCTGTGAGAGAAGACCGTCGCTCTCTGTCTGGAGCGCTCTCCTCTCGGTGTCAAGTTCGAGAACTTTGTCAACGATTGCTTTTGCGTCGAAATTTTTGACTGCCAGCTTCTTGACCACGAAATCCGGGTTGTCGCGAAGCATTTTGAGTGTCAGCATATCTATATGTATTTAATTGATTCGGATAATTAAGTAATCCTTAAAAAATAACTTGGTAATCTTTGCTCGTCTTTTCGGTCTATATTCCTTTTCTCATCAGTCGTGTACGTCCAGTACACTCCTTCTTCTAAAAGAAATCTATCCTCGAAAATACTTCTCAAATCTTTACCAACTTATTTTTTTATGCTTACTAAAAAAGAAAAGAGGACCGCACGCCGAAACTCGAAGTGCAATCCTCATCTGTCTTTCTAGACCCTTCGAGCTTAGTTCTCAAAAGGCACAACCGACACGTATGATTTGTTTTCTCTCTTTCTTGTGAAAACTACTGTGCCGTCTACAAGTGCATAGAGAGTGTGGTCTCTTCCCATTCCGACGTTCTTGTCAGCATTGTGAACAGTGCCTCTCTGACGTACGATGATGTTGCCGGCCTTTACGACCTCACCACCGAATTTCTTGAGTCCGAGTCGTTTGCTTTGTGATTCACGACCGTTCTTGGAACTACTTTGACCTTTTTTATGTGCCATAATTCAAATTCTCCTTTAATTTAGCGATCTGTAAATAATTAAGCGATAGAGTCGATGCGGATCTTTGTCAGTTTCTGGCGGTGACCGTTGGATTTCTGATATCCTTTACGACGGATCTTCTTGAAAACGATAACCTTCTTTGCTTTGGTATCGTCCTCGAGAACTGTAGCCTTCACTACTGCGCCCTCTACGTAAGGAACACCGACTTTCACATCACCCTCGTTGTCGATGAGGAGTACCTGATTGAATTCTACGGACTCGTCTTTCTTCGCTGCAAGGCGATTGACGAAAATCTCTGCACCAGCCTCTACCTTGAACTGCTGGCCTGCAATGTTTACGATTGCGTACATTACTATAAAAACTTATTAAGTTTCGGCTGCAAGCGTCCACATTGCATGCGGATCTTTCCGGAGCTTGACAGTCATCTGATATTTAAGACTGCAAATTTAGTGTTTTTCTTATATTCCGCAAAATTATTTGCTAAATTTGCGTCATATAACTGTTTGTTGTCAAACTAAAACCGAAAATCTCATGGATACGCCATTCCAGTTTGCCAAATACGTGACAGGAAAGTACTTTGCCGGCAGACGACAGGATTGTGTCACAATGTCCAATCTCCTTTCCCAAGGGGAAAACATTGTCCTCTGGTCCCCGCTGAAATCCGGCAAGATGTCCGCAGTCCAGCAGACTTTCCTGAACATGAGGACATCCGGCAAGCAGTTCATTATCTGTGATATGGATATGACTGCCATACATGATGCCGGCCTGTTCATCCGCAGGTATGCCGGAGCGTTGCTCTCGTCGGTAGCCTCGACGAAGGATGAATTTGAAGAAATGTCCGCCCGTCTTCTGGCAGGGACCTCGCTAGTCTTCGATCCCGTGCGTTATTCCGACAGCGGCCATGTCTTTCCGGACTCCGGCGAGGCAGACCAGGCTGAAATCAATGCCGTCGCCCATCTGCCGTTTGCATTGTCTGCGGAACGGGACACTCCCATGGTGGTGCTGTTCCGTGAGTTCCAGAACATTGACTCCGATGCTGGCGAGAACTTCTTCAAGGCATTGGAAAGCGAAATCGGCGCAGCCCGCGCGGTCGGCAAACCTTCGTGCTCCTTCATTTTCATGGGCTCCAGGGTCAATGCGATGGAAAGCATCTTTCAGCGCAGGCGCTTTTTCTGGCATCTTGCCGAAAGGTACACATTGTCCGAAATCTCGGATGCGGAAATTTCCGACCACGTCATGAAAGGTTTCGTCGCCGGCGGAAAAGTGCTGGACCGGGACCTGCTGCAGGGCGTGATCCGCATGTTCAGAAACAATATATGGTATATAAATCACTTTTTCTTCATCTGCGACTCCCTTTCGAAAGGCTATATCAGCGAGTTGACCCTCAATGACGCCCTAGCCGGCATGATTTCCGCGCATGAACCGAGGTTCGTCTCGATTATGGATGACCTGACCGGTTTCCAGGAGCGTCTGCTGAAGGCAGTCCTGGACGGCAATGTGAAGTTCAGTACGACGGAAGTCATTGACAAATACAGACTTAACTCTTCCGCCAACGTGAAGCGTCTGAAGGATGCCCTCATGAAGAAAGAGGTGATAATGTTCAATGATAAAGATGAGCCGGTCATTCAGGACCCTCTGTTCGAATATTGGCTCAGGAAATTTTATTTCGGGGAGGTGAAGTAATACCGAAAGGTAAACATATTATAAACAATAAGCAAAAGCGTGTAGCTCAATGAGTTGCACGCTTTGGCGTTTATGGGGTTCTTGTTTCTTATGCCTTTGCAGGGCGTCCGCGTCGTTTCGGGGAGACCTTTCTGGATTTGTATTCAGTTCCGCAACCTTCAGGGATGTCAAAGCCAAAGGCTTTGCAGATGTCTTTTTGGACACCGACCTCTTTGTGCGTGGCGCCCAACATTATCAAATGCGACAGCATTTGAGGGCTCAACGTAAAAAGTTTGATTTGCATTACAATAGAGGCGAAGCCGCTTCAAAAACAACATCCGTGATGCTATTACCGCATATTGTGTCTATTCTCAATCTTATGTCCTCAGGTCTATCTACCAGTAGTTGACCATGGTTCATTCCTGAGAAAACTTCAATATGTGCATCTGGAGCAAGATGCTCGGAAGATTATGCTTACTCGCGGATTCAGAGGTACTTACTACGAAGCTTACGAACAGCGGCGGATGGTCTGAAGTGCAGCCTCGGAACGCATACAAAAGTTTCAGCGACTTCTTGAAGTAGAGGACCTTCTATGATGAAGCTTTCTTGCGTGAAGCATTTATTAAGACAACAGATCTTCCACGCTGCATGATAATGCTTTTGCCAGTCTTATCATTGAACCGACTTCCGCCTTGGATATATCCTGATAGTTCTGCTCGTATGCCTGAATCATCCTGAGTTTGACTCCTGACCTCCCGGCAAGTTCCTGCTGTGTCAGTCCTGCTGACTTACGCTGACGCTTAAGGGAATTCAGAGACTTTTTTTTAGATTCATCCATTCTTATGGTAGCAGTCTCTATTAACTTTGAGATATCTGCTTCGTGATGTGTCGGGTATAAGGAGAGGAGAAATTCTATATTAACACCCCATTCCTTGATTTTCTCAAATGTATATCCTGTATACCACTGTAGATAGGCCAATGCCCAGCCTGCCCAATACGATGATGACCTGCCAAATGTCTTGTATTCAGCATATAAGGGTGAGCCTCCTGTCTCTTCAACTACCATTTCTGCCAACTCAATGCCTGACACTCCTGAAAGATAACGTGGGTTTCCCATAGCGAACTGCTTGGAGATATCGCTAACGAGAAACCTGTTGAAGAATACTTCCGGGTCCCCATAAGTTACGGCGCCATAATCCAACATTACTGCAAGGTTCGAAATAGCGTCATCCAAATATATTTTATCGTAAGCGTTCATCATCGTTCCTCCACTGCTGTCTTATAATATCTATGATATATGTTCCTTCAAGAGGGTTAGATTTATCTTTGATTTCCTTGTAGTCCTGACGTGCCTTGAAATCTCTATTCCTCCATTTAGGATAATAAATGCCGCTTTCCACCGGCATAGATTCCTGAAAAGACAGAGCATTGAATGCCTTTTCGCTTTTGAGGACTACCTGCTCGCCGAGTTTTCCTAACTTCATCGCATTTGACAGTTCTTCAAGGGAAAGGCTATTATTAAGGAAGTCTTTTGCAAATGAGAAATACGAATCATCTGCACGATATCCTCTGATGGCATCATAATCTTTATAATCAGGAGTGAAGGTTGCCAAAATATAATCGCGGGCGGTCGAAGCGAGACTCGCAGACAGGTCAAACGTCCTGTTTTCCAAAAGTATTGCCATCCAGTTCAGAATATGGCTCTGTGTCAGATCGCATACAGTAAGGTCTTCCATATTTAGCTCATATTCATTTACGAAACCGTCTTTTCCTGTTGAGCAGGCCCATTCTTTCGCAAGTTCAATATGCTCCGTGCAATATAGCCCAAGCCCATAATCATTCCTATGGTTTCCTTTGCCAAGTTCCGGCATATCAATAATAGAGACCGAACCGTGATATAATTTCATAATACCCAATATTTGCAACTATCGTTATAGCGATAGTTGCAAATATAATGCAACATCTTAATATATACAAATCATTCTGGGAATTTCTACTTTGTCCAATTGGAATTGTGGTGAAAGTCTGACGGCAATATTATCAGATACAGTGCAAACGCTTCATCGGACCACCAGCCGAAGAATGTCCCCGGGATGTTGAATGCCATAAATCCGATGCTGCCGTATCTCCCGATTTGTTCTGTGGTTTCAACGAAGCGGTTATGTCATTTATTGATGAAACTACTCTTGCACTTGACGGCAAAGATGATGTTGGGTATCATAATCGCTGTAACGAACAGCAGCCCGTAGATGTTGAGCCATTCCATAATTGTTTTGCAATTATAGCTAAAACTCCGATTTCCTGAAGCGGATGCAGGAGAGGATGCTGATAGGGCAGAAATACAGGCACCAGAATTCCAGGATTGCGATGCCTGTCCATTTCGGGCTGCCGGCCTTGAATGTTCCTATTGCTGTATACCGCATATTGCGTCTATTCTCAATCTTATGTCCTCAGGTCTATCGACCAGTAATTGACCATGGTTCATTCCTGAGAAAACTTCAATATGAGCATTGGAAGCAAGATGTAGAAGATGAGTTGCCTGCGGCTTTGCTACAAACGATTCCTTTGTCCCGTACCAGAAGTGAAGATCGGTGTTTCCAATAGACTCCAGTTTCCGGGTATAGATGTCCTTGTACCCGTCCAGTACTGCTCTGCTTTTACCATAAGGCCATATTTTTCTACATTCGTCCAGAAGAACATCATAATAATGCGAGTGAAACACCATCTTCCAGAATCCTGTCCAGTGGTAACATGTCCACACATTGAAACACTGAAAGTAACGCAAAATTCTAACGCTCCATCCTGGCAAAGGGAGTAGAGGTGCGGCATCCAATATGGCATGGCGAATGGTAATTTCGTTCCGCTCAAGCATCTTTGACAAAATCTTTCCTCCCATGGAAAGACCATAAGCACAATCCAGATGCCCGCCCAGATTCTCTTTGACATACGCAATAGCCTGTCCGGACTGATCGTCAATGCTGGTAAATCTGGAATACTTTCCAAGAATAAAACCATCAACCTCTGCCGTCATTATATAGTATTTCTCCTTAAGGAGGTTGATTAGTGGAAGAAATATTTCATAAGAAACTCCTAACCCGGGAAGCAGGAGCAAACTTGTATTTTCTTTTTTCCCGTAGGTATGGATAATCATTTCACTATGGTTGTTCTGTTCGCCGATTCCGATCTATCTGCGCAAGGATATGTGATTCAGACTGTAATTGCAAGATGCTTGGAAGATTATGCACAATGATGCCAGCAATGTAATAAAGACGATGCTCGGTTTGGACATGCAGGAGAAAGGAGGATTTTAGAAAGGGCAAATACGACTACTTCAAGAAATCTGCCTCATTGGGACTGTTGTCTGCCTCATTTTATCATATTTGATGTAGATAATCCGTTTTTGATGCAGAAAAACACTATATCAGCCTTACGACAATTCTTCTAAATGTTTGCATTTTCAATTAAAAAATATTGTATTTTTGCAATGAGTATGCGGAATGTGACAATTTTTGTCACGATACGCATAATGGTTGCAATTATGAAACACGAAAATTTACAAAAATGGCTTGAAGGTCAGATGATGCGAGGACGCTACATTTTCACTAAAGAGGATGTAAAGGCTCTTGATTTGAATATCACTCCGGTTGGTCTGAGGCAATCATTATTCCGAATGCGGAAAAAAGGAATATTGATTTCGCCGTGGAAAGGTTTTTATGTCGCAGTACCGACTGAGTATAGACTGAAAGGAGAAGTTCCTCCCTCGTTCTATATTGACCATTTGATGAAGTATCTTGGCAGGAAGTATTATGTTTCTCTGCTGTCCGCCGCTGCCATCAATGGTGCCGGCCATCAACGGGCCATGGTTTTTCAGGTAACTGTTGAGGGGGTGCAATTACGTTCTGGCGTTAAAAACGGCACACAGTTGAATTTTAACTATAAAAAGACAATCCCAGATTTTTATTTGAACAAAATTAAAGTTCAAACAGGTTATATGAATGTATCATCAGCAGAGCTGACTGCTTTAGATATTGTTGACCAGGAGGGCAAAATCGGTGGTCTTAGCCGTGCGGCAGAAATACTTGTGGAATTGAGTGAAAAGCTACGCTGGGATTCGGAGAAATTGTCGTTGCTGGCCCTGTTCTCTGCGCCTGTGTGTCAACGCCTCGGATTCTTGTTTGACCTTATCGGAGAAAATGAACTTGCTGATAATCTGCTTGCTTTATTGAGGCAATCCGGCAAGATTCTTCGCAAAGTACGTCTGAAACAAGAAAAAGAGGTAAATGAGGGGATGGAGTTTGACAGTAAGTGGAAAATCATTATTAATCACGAAATTGAAATAGACGAAATATGATACCTGAATATTTTATACAAGAGTGGAAAGAACAAGCTCCTTGGACTGAGCCATATATGGTAGAGCAGGATTTGATAATCTGCAGAGCATTGGTCAGCATATTCAGCGATGAGTTCCTTGCTTCACAGCTGGCCTTCCGTGGCGGGACTGCTTTACACAAATTGTTTCTTTCTCCTCAACCTCGATATAGTGAGGACATTGACCTGGTTCAGATAGAACCCGGTCCGATAAAGCCTATAATGTTCCGATTAGGAGAGGTGCTTGACTGGCTTCCTGACAGGGTGACGAAACAGAAAAGGTACAACAATACTATGTTGTTCCGTGTTGAATCAGAAATAGCTCCGGTTGTGCAGATT